>LWDU01033373.1_pt1 | contig 102530 bp, 63 predicted proteins | sample 727161 | NCBI WGS metagenome assembly LWDU01 (sample SAMN04566230, study PRJNA314399) | hydrothermal vent metagenome | isolation source: deep sea hydrothermal plume seawater | place: Mexico: Gulf of California, Guaymas Basin | collected 2004-07-11 | reverse complement strand
TGCGTTTCCTTTTCGGCTCGTTGTCGTTCTGCTTCCGCTTCAATTACGATTTGTTCAGCATTACGTTCGGCTGCTTGCTTCTGAGCATCCGCAGCTTTCACTTCCTTAATCAATGCTTCTTCTGCTTCCATATCAGCTTTGGTCACGGTAACACGTTTTAAACGATCGACTGTAGCGAATTGTTCGGTATCCTTGATACGTTCGGTTTCTTCAACCACTCCACGTTCAACGATGACACGTTCGCGAATCACTTCTTGGATTGCGCGTTTTTCGACTTCAATCGCTTTGTCTTTATCGATATCAGCCAAAGCAACGACCCGTTCACGATCCGTTGCTTCTAAGCCACGGTCTCGTTCTACCCGTTCCGTTTCAACCGCATCGGTTCGTTCTTTGTTCTTGCGAGCAACAATAATCTGGCGATCTTTGTTCTCTTCAGCAACTTGCAGCTCTTCTTCGGTCGTAATTCGGCGCGATTCTGCACGCAAACGTTCTTCTTCGCGAACCACAGCACCCTGAGCTTGTTCTCGAGCGGTGACTTCTTCGATTTCACGTTGTTGACGTTGTTCCGCTTCAACCTGCTGACGTTCTAAGGCCAAGATCGCTTCACGAGCTTCCACGTCCTGCTTACAAATCGCTTTTTCTTTTTCACGGTTGATATCGTTTGACTGGATTGCTTCGCGAGCAGTAAGGTCAGTAATCTTCTTAATACCTTCCGCATCAAGAATATTGTTAGCGTTCATTAACTCTAACGGAGTTTGTTCTAGATAGTCGATGGCAGTACTCACAAGCTCGTAGCCTTGCAGGTCTTCTGGGTCACCTAGAAGTTCTGTAATTTCAATTTTGAAACGGTCGCGATCTGTATAGAGGTCAACAAAATCAAATCGCTTACCAATGGTCTTTAGAGCTTCAGAAAACTGAGCGTCGAATAATTCAACCAAAGCAGCGGTGTCCGACGCGCGTTCCGCACCAAGTTTCTTAGCAACATTTTCGATGTTGTTTTCTGAGATACGCAAATAGAAAGCAACTTCAATATCAGCACGGATATTATCCATGCAGATCAAGCCTTCTTTTCCATGGCGCTTAATTTCAATACGTTTAACGGACAAGTCCATAATCTCCGCTTGGTGTGCTAGAGGAATGATAAACATCCCGCCACCAGAGGCAACTTTGACGCCGCCTACACCTGTTCGGATAATCGCTAAATCAGGGCTGACCTTGCGATAAAACTTATTCAAAGCGATTGCCAGAATTAACAGCAAGAACAGAACTCCGCCGCTAATACCTACAGTCCAAATTAAACCTTCGGGTGTACTGGCACCTATAATTTCATTAAACATTTTCTGACCCCTTATTGGTTGTGGTTGCTACGCCCTCATCCATCGATGGTGATTCGGCAACAATATACATTTTTTGATCGCTGTCGTACCCGACAACAGTAACCCGCGTTCCATTCGGGATGCTCTCTCCAGCCGTCCTGGCTTCACTAAACAAGTCCCCTGCTTGGCGTTCAATGAACACCTTGCCACGAGTGGGACCTGTTGTAATGCGTGTCGTTCCACTTGAACCGACCATTTCACTCGGTTCAAAGAAATCTTCTTGGAACCACTTTCGCATCGGTTGTGTAATCATTTTCGTAAGTGCTAATCCTGCAACTAAGTTCAACAACACTCGAATACTGATGTCTCCGTTGGTTGCCTCTGCAATGAGTGGTTTCCATTGGCCAACCGCAATGGATGCGGTTAGGAATGAAACAGATAAAAATGTCATCCACACCATAAATGGAATAGATCCCAAATTTAACCAACGCAGTGGTACTAAACCGATTCCTAAAAATCCGTCAAAACCGCCAACGTCTGTATCCGTATCAAAATCCAAGTCGAAATCAAACGCATCTAAACCTAAGCCTGTCAAAACCGAGATTACCCAATAGGCAACCACAAACATCACAGCACCAGAGGCGAATGTCATTTCACCCGTAAATAGATACTCTTGGATTTCACTAAAACTATTCATTGTTCTCAAAGTCCTAAGGACAAATACAGCCTTCATGCAATTTTGCACAGCGAAGGCCTCTGATAAGTATGCTTATAAAATAAACGTGTAATGTGTTTCTTTTACTTTTCCGCTTAAAAAACATAGACAAAACAGCAAAGGTTTAATGGTTGTAGCGACCTTAACGGTTACACGAGCATTACCGATAAACGCTGCTCCATATGTCTTTCTTTGGAACAACTTACTATTCGCTGGAGCGCTTGAATTATTGAACTAATTCGCGAGAGATTACTATCTAGGAATTAACCTAGCGCGTCCCATAACCGGTCAAAATGGCCCAAATAGGCCCGATTGATTGCCGCTTCACTGGTGATCAAAAAATTTTCGTCATTATGCTTATCCGCACTGCGAGTCCAGTTGTAGCTTCCGGTAAGCGTCGTTTTCTGATCGAAGACTGCGTATTTATGATGCATGTGATGATCCGTTTGATCAATTCGTACCGGAACGCCCAAGCCCATGAGTCGTTCAATGTCCGAGCCTGGATCTAGCGATTTATCGTTGTCCGAGATGATTCTCACCGCGACACCGCGAACGAAAGCATCACGAATCGCGTCAGCGATACGATTATCAGTAATCGTAAACACACAAATATCGATACTGCTAGAAGCTCGTTGAAGCTGATTAACGATAATCTGAGGACAGTCGTCACCAGGGCTAAAATAGACTTGCGTACTATTCTGATCCGGTTCTTCCCGTGATTGAAACACTTTTATTGCGTCTTCAAGCCACTCCATAGCAGGGATTCCTTCAGGCCCCACAATCGACTCCCGCGCAACAGCGAACGCACGATGCCGTAGGAATCCCAATTGTTGCTCAGAATCACCGTGCTCACGGACGATGCCCTCGAGAATTCGTTTTTCACCGCGAGATACTCTAAAATCATCCAATGTGCTTTTTAATAAATCATCAATTTGTTCTTGTCGCATGGTTGATGGTTTCCAAATTGGTAAAAACAATTGCCGCGGACTTCTTACGGAGAGCCTATTTGTTCAAAGGACTTCTTCGAGGCACTATGAAATTTTAGCGGATATTGCGCAGCTAAGTGCCGCAAGATGATAACCGATTTTGAAAAAATTTCCAGAACTCCTGCGGCGACACCTTCAGCAAATCGGGCCGTTCATCCGCTAAGATGTCCTGCAACGCACGGTTGTCACACCACGGATACCAATTTATGTCTTACCCGAAGAAATCATCTAAGGCGATGTCGACTAGCAGTTCATCTTCCCGAGCGTCCATAAGGTCTTCGGCAATTTCACCTAGCAGGTCTTCAAGCACTTCACCACGAACCGTACTTAAACCGCTGCTTCGCATGTTCCGCATGTCCGTAAAACGGTTGGCGGAAACATCGCGTGCAGGGACTTGAACCTCTGGAGAATCAATCGTCGATTGCGTGGTATCTACCGAATTCGAAAATTCACCTTCGGGAGCTTCACCGTTAGCATTGGCGTTGAGGAAGTTGATCACTTGGATTACATCGTTCGGTGCCACAATGCCATCTTCGTTAACATCCAAATATGGTGGTGGACTATTGCCAGCAGACGGTGGAGGTAACACCGTTGAACCGTTTGAGTCTAACTCAATAATGATCAACAAGGCGTCGATAGGCGATACCGATCCGTCCGCATTAACATCCAGACCATTTCCTCGGTTGTGCCATGGATATGGGTCAGGAACAATGTCGATGTTAACAATCGCTTCATTCGAAATCGCTCCGTCGTCATCAGTCACTGTGTAGACAAAGTCATCGGCACCGATGTACCCAATATCTGGGCGATATTCAACCGAACCATCCGAGAGGACACCAACGATTGTACCGTGCTGCGGCCCCACGGTGACTTGGACTGAAAGAGGGTCCAGCGTACCGTCGACATCGGAATCATTTGCTAGAACGTCAATCGCTGTTGAGTTGTTGGCAACATCGGAGAAGACTTGAACGTTGTCGGTAGCGGCAACAGGAGCGTCGTTAACTTCTACTGAAACAGTCGCTGGAACCGACCAATCACCAAAGTCATCTTGGATGCGATAGGTGAAGGTCACATTACCATCAAAATCAAGGGATGGCACAAACGTAACGGTATTGTTTGTTTCTAAAGTAATCACAGCTTCGGCCGCATTAGGAGATGTGACAATTTCAACATCAGCGATCGTGCCATCAACGTCAAAATCGTTTCCTAGGATATCGATGGAAATCGTCGTGTTACGCGGAGCCAAGGGTGCTAGTGTGACTGGATCGACATTCAACGTATCGTCCACAGCCACAGGTGCGTCGTTGATTCCGGTCAGATTTATCGTGACCGTACCGTTTGTCACGCCGCCTAAACCGTCTTCCACAACATAGCTGAAGTTGTCGGCAGCCAGAGCATCCTGAGCAAGTGCTTGAATAGCAGCGGCAGAGGTCGGATCGTAGCTGAACGTTCCATCGGCAAACACTTCAACGTCGGCCCCTAGATTGCTGGTGCCTGTCATATTCGAACTGCCATTAACACCGGTAACCGTCATCGGGTCACCTTCGGGTTCAGTATCGTTGGCCAACAAATTCCGAGCAGCGTCAACTGGCAATGCTACGTCTTCAGTTGTAGCAAAAACGTCCGGATTCGCCACCGGTGCTTTATTCGTTCCAGAAACAGTCACCGTTACCACTGCTGTCGCTGTCGCACCATTAGAATCCGTAATTTCGTAATTGAATGTATCATCTAACGGTACATCGGTACGAGACAAGTCTTGCAAGGTTAGCGAACTCGATGGGTCATAGCTAAATGCCCCATTAGCATTGAGGACAACCGTAGCACCTAGGCTACTGGTTCCACTTAGGTTACCAATAAAAGGTGTACCGAATTCAGTCACGGAGATACTATCATCAGCATCAGGGTCCGAATCGTTACCCATCAAACCGCTGGCTGCCACGGACAATACTTCGTCTTGGCCAATTGCGTATGAATCATCCACCGCTAAAGGTGCATCATTCACGCCGTTCACCGTAAATGTCAATGTTGCTGTCGACGTCTGACCATGTGGATCAGTCATTGTGTATTGGACGCCATCATCGACGGAATCACCTACATCCAATGCGATAAGTTCAGCGGAATTCATAGGGTCATACGTAAAGGATCCATCGTCATTGAGCGTTAACGACGCACCACGATTTGTGACCGTCGTAAAAGTACCAGCGACCAAGTTCTCAGCACCAAGTTTAGTCACTGTTAAAACATCACTGACGTCGACATCAATATCATTTGCCAACACGCCTGCCGCACCTTCGGTTGTCACGATATTCTGAGCAACCGTTCGTAAATCATCCACTGCAACTGGCAAATCGTTCACGCCCGTGACGGTAACTGTCACCGTCGCATCAACCACCGAATCCGTCGCTTGTGAGTCGGTCGCCTTATAGGTGAAGGTCACATCTCGTGTTTCACCAACGGCCAAATCTTGGAAATCCGTACCTGGATCGAAAGTAAATGTCCCGTCGGTGTTATTAACAACGGATCCTTCACCAATACCCAAATCTGCGACAATGCTATAGTTAATCGTCGAACCATCATCGTCATGATCAACGTCGTCACCCACAAACGAACCGTCGACCGTAACACCGTCTTCGAACGCCGCGATGCTCGTATCACTTACGGTCGGAGCGTCATTCACACCGGTGAGTGTAATCGTTACGATACCGGATGTTTGTGAGGTAAACCCATACCCATTTGTCGAAATGGTGTCTTCAATTAGCGTATAAGTAAACGTATCCAATCCAATTTCACCGGCTGATAGTTCCTGAGCGGCAATACCTGCCGCGGTTGGATCATAAGTAAACGTTCCACTGCTAGGTCCGACACTCTTAAAAGTCGTGTCAACAGTAACCGTCGCGCCCAAGGCACTCGTTGCGTCAAATGTATTGACTCGAATGTCGTTGTTATCAGCATCGGTATCATTAGTCAGCAAGCTCGGATCCGTCGGTAGTACTGGCAGTGCCGCGTCCTCAGTAGTCGCAAACCCTGCGGTACCGCCAATGGGATCGTTAATAGGTTCAGGCGGTCGACCGTCGACAATTTGCACGACGTAGTCTTCGACTTCACCATTGACGGTTAGTCCAGTTGCTCGCAATCCACCAACATCGCTAAAGCGGAATCGAGCATACGTGCTACCCGCCACCGATTCTGGTTCGAGCGGAGCCTGAACCGTAAGAACGTTAACACCAGCAGCGAGTTGCATACTATAGGCGACCTGTTCGCTCGCATCATCCCAGTCACCGTCGCGGTTAAAGTCAATCCAAGCGTCTAACAGACCATCGGTATTAGCATTAATTTCTAACGACGTTGAAACGAATGGATTGAAGAATCCGATCGCTGCTCCGCCCACACCCGTTACGCCATCCGCATCATCACCGGTTAACTCGACTAGTCCGCCAGCGCGTGCGATTGGATTTAAGTTGAGGTCAAGATCGGCATCAATGATCGTTTGGGTAATCGCTGCAGCAATCGTATTGGCATCATCGGCAGGATCAAAATTAACGACTAAATTACCAAGGGTAAATCCATCCGCAACGGACGTGTCTTCAAATTCGAACGTGTAAGTATTGGATGTATCGGAAATCGTAAACGTGTCACTATCCTGAACACTAGTGACGATAATATTCCCTGAAGTAGTCACCGCATCAAATGCTAAGCCTGCTAACGCTATATCAACGTCATAGCCCTCACCGTCAAGGTCGTCGGTGACCGTTGGTTGGCCATCTACGTCGCGGTCAACTCGTTCACCTAAGAATACATCGCTGCCCGACATATGAATCGCTGGATTGTGCCCGCTAATCGTTGGATATGCATTCTGCGGTGGCGTGCCGATTCCATCGGGAGCATCACCCGTATCATAATCAACCACGCCAATTTGTATTGCATAGAAGGTCTCGCCCGATAGCTGATTTGGCTTAAGTGGATTGGTTGCTAGATCTTCAATTTCCCGGACAAATCGAGGTGTTTGCACATCCCACTCATCAACCAAGAAAATATTTGCATTGTTCGTGCTAACCGTTGCCGCGCCAGTAACAATTATTTCATTACCGCGGTTTGGAGTCGCCACGACTCCGCTAAGTAGAGTTTGTTGAGTAATCGCTTGAATTATCTGCACTGCCGTCTGCGTGGAATCAAAATAATCCATTGGCAATACATTCACACCGATTGCCGCGGGATCACCAGGATTGCCACCGACCTTGATGAGTCCCGTTTGGTTTACATTGAGTGAATGGGCAGAAGATGCACCCAGTGAAATTAACGCTGTGCCAGGCACGCGTACCGGGTCCAATTCAAGTCCTGCTCCTTGTATCGCAACGATGATTTCATTCATGAACTGACTGAGGGTCGTCGTGTCGGTGAAATCGACACGAGTATTACCCAGTGTAATATCTGGATCAACGTCGGTATTATTAAACTCAAATGTCACGGGATTATTTGCACCGAATTGGATGACAAATTTCTCTGCATCTAAAATTCCACTGACAGCGCCGGCTACAGTCGGTACTTTGATACCGAATTCGGCACGCACACCAGGTGTACCTTGTTGAGTCAATTCACTGTCAATGGTGACCACCACGTGGTTTAAACTACCACCAACATGTAGTAACCCGTCAGTGAGTGCTTGCGTATTCAGATTCAACCCAGCGGAATTTATCGCTGTGGAAATCTTAGTGGCTAGCACCTCATGCGTGTCCTCCGTTGTAAAGTCGATTTGCACATCGCCGTTAGCTAGGTCCGCGGTATTTACACCATCGGCAAAATCACCATCTTCAAATTCGAAGGTGACTAACTTCGTACCATCATCAATCGTAAAGAAGTCCGTATCTTTAACACCACCAGCAACACCGGACTGAGTGAGGCTTGGTGCCAAGCTGATGTCTAAAACATGCGTTTCATTTGTACCAAGGTGCACTTGTCCATCACCGAGGTTTACTGGGTGCACACCCAAGAAGGTGGACTCAATCGCTGTGACCATTGCGTCGGCAATCTCATCGACGGTGCTATTAACCGTAAAGGGAACGGCCACGCGTCCTGGTATTACGCTGCTTGGTATGTCGCGATCAAATTCGAATTGAATTGGGGCGATATTTCCTTGTTTGATCGAGAAGAATTCGCCGTCGACAATTCCGCCCAAACCACCAGCCTCGACAGGAATTTGAATTTGCAGCGTTTGTGGTACTTGGATTGAATATCCGCGTTCGAACTCAAAATCAGCATTGGTTCCGTTAAGGTCGCGTACCAAGAATGAATCACCATCGTTAATATTGATTCCGGCTTCGGCGTCAAGTTTCCAATAATCAAGATTTGCCAATTCGATTGTATAAATTCGGTCTGGCGTCCAGATTCCGGAAAGCGGGGTTAGTCGAATCGTGTCATTGGTTTCGTTGTAGCTGTACGAATAGTCAATACCATCTTTGAGCAGTTCACCGTTGCGTCGAACAATGACTTTTTCGGTGGTCACACTGTTGTCAGCAATACCGATACCGTCACTCGGGTCAGCAGGTTCTTGGCCGTCATTGAGTCTTATTTCGAAGCTTGATACCACTTGATCGCTACTAAGATTCACAACCGTCAAACCACTATTTTGATCAACCCCGTCCGCATCATTATCTTTCGGGTTAATCAGCACTGCAACAGGACCAGTAAAATCGGAACGGTCAATCGCCCCACGGTCAATAAACACGTTAGTGCCTAAACCACTTGGTGGTTCGACGGCCGGATCATCCACCCGCAATTGACCGGTGACATCTCGGACTGGCGCGATAATTGGAGAAGGGGAAATACCAATTGGCGATTTTACTTGGCCATAAACAAATCGTTCACCAAGTGAACTAATGGAACTATCTATCGCACGATTTGGATTCGCGGGAGTTCCAGGTTTAAGGTAAAAATTGTTTACATTAATAGATGGATCGACAAATAATGGATCCGCATTGCTTATAGAAATCGCAAAGTCTTCGCCACTATAATTCGTATCGTTCAGATTCCCTTGGTAAAGTGATCCACCAACAACTGTAGTGTTAGAACTTGCATCAACACTTATTCCTAGAGCAGTGTTAACGACGATATTGTTTACAAGAGTCGGGCTTGCATTCTGATCAATTTGAATACCGACATCCACACCCCCTAAACCGCCGATCAAATCACCACCAACGCCAACGATCGTATTATTGATAATACGCCCAAACGGCACTGGCCCAGTTGCTAATCCTGCGCCATTGGCATCGCCACTAAAGCGTATCCCACCGGCACCACTATAGGTAATTAGATTATTTGTTACGGTGACACCCGGTACTAATCCCGCATCGTTAATTTCGTCTAAATGCCTAACAGCACCTTGATGCGGAGCATTACCATCAACCGCATCTCTTGGACCAGCTTCAATGTGGATGCCAAAATCTAGCGAATTACTAATACGGTTTCCGTGTAACAAGATCTGGCCCTGTTCACGTAATAAATTAGAGTCTCCGCGCAAGATGCTAAATTCGTTGAGCGTGCCATCTGCATTTTCACCTAATTCGAATATTTGGCCGCCACCTATCGCCACGGCGCCGGTGGTGATTTCGATTTTGTAGAATCCGGTATTATTTGATTCCGGCGTGTCAACACCGTCGTCAGTGTCAATAAGAACTACGCCGGCGCCTAACGGTTTAGTTTCGCTGTCGGGAAATCCAGAAACACCAATGAAGAATGTACTGCTCGTTGGTGCAACGAACGTCGATATTTCCACACCGCCATTTGCAGTCGCGTCAACTCGTTCACTAACGATCTCAGCACCCAACGAATCATAAATTGTTAGCACAGGGTCGAGTAACCCGCCCACGACCGATTCCAACCGAATATCAACTTGGTCACCGGTATTCAAACTAAGTTTAAATAAATCCGCATCACGAGCTGGGATACTACTTAAATCTTGGTTGTCACCAATACTCCCAGTTGCTTGAAACGTCGGCGACTGAGACCCATTAATACCCGTGTCAACCGCCTGTGATATAATATCGTTAGGCTCAGCTGCAGGTCCGAAAGCTGGATCAAAGATTCTAGGGCCAACTGCACCAAGAATATACGCATCACCATGTAAATCAACGATGGACGAGGACAGAGTTGCCAGGCCACCGAATCCCGTATCAAATCTCAAGTCATCTCTAGGATCATCATCGTTATCATCAGCAAAACGAACACCATCGGTTCCATCACTCAAGGCGGCCGTGACGTCTAGCACAGCTCGTACTTCTGAACGATTAATACTATCTCGCAAACTAATTGCGATTTCCCAAGCCAATTGTTCTGACGTGAATGGGATTGCCAAATTCCCAGGCGTCACACCATCATCATTTACTTGGTCATTGTATTCAAAATTAACGACGTTCATGCCATCTGTTAACGTAAATATCTGACCATCAGCAATATCGGCACCGTCTGACGCAACAACACGGAAAGCGTTTGTTTGGCGATCATTGGTGTCAAACGTTTGATTGAATGCTCCGCCAGTAAGGTACTCTGAGGACCTGCGAATTTCTAATTGGTATTCACCTTCGGTAACACCTACAGGGGCACCATTGTAGATAGTATTTCCATTGAAAACAGTGATCATTTCGCCGCGTTCAGCATAACCAATCACAAAATCATCGGCATAGAAGCCTTCGTGGTCGTTATTCTGATAACGGACGGGGCTGTTAGCATTACCCGGCAAATCACCTTGTAATGTGTTCGCTAAACCAAGTGGGCCGGTATCATCGACCGTATGGCCGACAATTCGTAACAAGTCTTCGTGTTGTTTAACTATATTATTGAGGAAGTCGGCAATAGGCAATTCCAAGGTAAGCCCACCGGTATTATCAACAAATACGATGGCCGTTGGTAAGAGTGACGTATGCGTTAAATTGATACGACGCTGAGCATCACCAATCGCAGCTGTAATATCTAACCCGACGGTGGCATTGATCGCGTCTCGTACCGCGATGGCTACGTCACCGGGGACCATTATCGATCCCGGAATAACCTGTATCGATTCATGATCTCGGGCCGTGATTCCTACAATTCCACCGGTGTCGACAATTACACCATCGTTGTTTGACATACCCACAAAGTGTTGAATAACAGTGACATCTTGGAATCCTTGACCCGCAATTGCGGCGCCCAAACTTGCGGCAATTGCCGCCTGGTCGTCACCGGCATTTACAGTCACCGCTACGTTTCCGGCTCCCACGCCACCACCACCTAAGTCAATTTCAAACGTAACCGTTGTATCGGTTGGATTTGCGGGAGTTGTCAGTGTAATCAGTTGACCATTAACTAAATCAGTAACAGTTGCTTGAATTTCGATATCAATTCCAACACCTGGGACGCTGGCGGGATCTATTCCAAACGTAGCAGACGTCGCAACGACCGTATCCAGCGTAGAATGAATTTGAATTCGATTGCCATCGATAACATCCGCATTCAATCCAAGTTGGCCTGTTCCATTAATCGCATTTACTAACTTTGTACCTAGTGAGAGCATTAAATCCGTATTTTGATAGCTTACCTCGATATTTCCAAGCGCAACGCCATCATTGATATCATCATTATCAAATTCAACCGTAAAGAAATTTCCAGTAGCATTGTCGGTGAATGTAATCGTCTCTCCATCACCGACTCCTTGTCCACCATTTGCGGGGATGTCTATTAGGAATCCGGTATCGAACTCATAGGTTCGTGCCGACGCTAGATTGGTAACTGGATTGAGAACACTATCGGTAAGTACGAACACCTCACCATCACTAAATTCATTGCCTGCATCTGCAATAATTGTGGGACTATAAAATGCTGGTTCGATCGAGATATTGATCTCGTCGGCAACCTCGACTCGATCCATCCCTTCATGCACGAAAATCGTAACCGCATTGGGATTCAGCGGAGCTCCAACTCCATCAACATTTAATCCGATCTGCCCCTCGATAAATGGTAGTACATCTGGACTGGCGTTAACCGCCGCCGGACCGTTACCCAGACGATCAACTGGGAAATTAAGACGTTCTTGATTTACATGCACGGTATACCCGGCAGCAATCGCCGCGGCTCGTAAACGCATTGCGACATCCGCACCATTATCGAGGTCGGTGGCCAGCACAGCTACATTGCCTGGGGTTACTGTGGCTACATCCCGAACAAACTCAAACGTCGTTATAAAGCCATTTTCATCTGTCAATTCGAGTGTTGAATGATCAACAACACTGCTACCCGACGGAGCAACAAACGTTAGACCTGTTTCAAATTCAAATACTTGCCCATCTATCGTAAACGTTTCACCATCACGTATATATTGCCCCTCAATAGCACGAAGTTCCACGCCAGCTGTATCCAGGTTACCCAGTCCGGAGTCCCCGCCTGTATAGACGTCCATTCGCAAACGTAGGTGTTCCGCACCAGCGAAGCCGCTAAGATCGATACGAGCTTGATCCCAAAGATCTAGCTGCAAATCGGGATTATTAGTATTTGCTAGAGTTTGAAGCAATTGCCACTCACCCCCGTTATCTGACACAAAGATACGAGCGTTATCGTCACCGCCAACTTCTTGATAATAGTTAAAATACAACGTCGGTTTGTCAGCCGACGATTTCTCGGCCAGCGAGAATTCGTTGCTGACCATCGTGCCATGGGCACCTCCAATGAAATCGTAAGAGCGAGGATCAACCGGTGGTGTGAAGGGGTCATCTTGAATATATCCGCGGCCAAAGTGCAATGACGACCCACCGACGTCAGGGAGGCGACTTCCATCTGGCGCTGGGAATATCCCATGGCTTTGCGGTGGTGGCACCGCTGGCGGTTCAAGCGGAAGCGGGAGCTGACGTTTATTAACAACTCCCCAATCATCGACATGGGCTCGATCCCAAGAATCAGAGGCTTCGGAATAGGGAAAGGCCTGTGTATTGAAACGGCTGACTTCATTTTGTTGTGTGAACTCATCATCTACGTCTACGTCAATCTCATTCCAAAATAGATTGGTATCAAGATTACTGAAGACAAGACCCAGTGGAGCACCTGCAAGTGGAATATTATCCAGTTGAATCGATGTCTCGCCATCTGCAAATATTGGTTGCAATACACCGTCAGTGTCAAACGCATATACAACACCACTGCTGTCGAGCCCAAATAGCATGTCTGCGTATCGACCGTTTTCAACATTTTGCGGACCAATTGTCAATCCGGTGAAGTTAATACCATTAAGATCTGCTGCAGAGCTTGTTACAAAAGTTTGGGTAACCCTCAGGGTCTCTTTTTGACGAATATTTACGTCGATTTCATAGAGACCCCCCTGATCACTTACAGCAAACAGTTGGTCAGTCCGACCTGTAATAGTTTTTGTTGCCGTCAAACCTGTAATAAGTCCACCTGGTCCGGCACCGCCCCCAGATAAGGGAGACCCCGCTGGAAGTATGATTTGTCCGCCCTCTAATGTTACCGTAGCACCAGTTGCAGACGCTAGCACCTGTTGGTTCGCATAGTTAGCATTAATTGCATTGGCCAACTTCGTTGCAATTCCGTCAAGGACCGTAGGCGGATTAAAGGGACTCACATAGTCTGCGCCCTCGTCATGTGCCAATAATTGAATTCCCACGTGTTGCGGATCTGACACTCCGCCTTCAGTTACCAAATCAATCCAACGAGGAGCCACACCGCGGAAATCACCAATTTCAGCTCCAAGGAAGTTGATTCTATCCTCATAAACTCCAACATCGAAACCTGGGAATGCTGAAACTTCGGCCTGAACAGCTGTACCAATTAGATCGCGATCAAATGGTTCTTCGACATCAATTACACCTGTAGGAAACTGAAATGTCGCTGCTAGTGGATTTGCGGTAATTGCACCAATATCTATTTGTGGTCCATTAACGACAACCCGATCACCGCCAACGTGCGAATGCCATCCTGTTGTTAACGTGGTCCCACTGACGGCTATGTCAATTTGTGCAGCAACTTGTTCAGGCGTGTCTGTTGTATTGAAATCAACTTGTATATGCGCTTCGCCAAAAGTTGCGCCAACACCATCACCGACGGCCAAGTCCTCAAACTCAAACACTGTTTGTACTAACGTCAGGTTATTGAAAACACTAAAAGTGTCGCCGTCAACTAATAAGCTTGGATCCTTAATATGGACGATCGGAGCCCCACCAACATTGCCTTCGATTCGAACCCCTACGACAGGAGAATTAACATTCGTAATAGAGACCGCAACATCATTTTGAAGTGTCACGCGACTCCCAACAGTAGCTGCTGTTACAGTTGTCTGGTTATTGGCCGTAATCACATTTCTCAATAAGCCAGCCAATTGGATAGCGGGCGTCCCAGCACCATATGCGATCCGTATTGCAGATGGATCAGTCAAATCCGCGGGATCGGATTTGTCAAATTCAAACGATTGCGTGGCATTTCCGTCATTGATCGTTACAATTGTTGCATCATTCAACACAATTCCATCCGCAAAGAAATCAATTACATTTCCCGTGTCAAATTGGAATACGCTTTCATTATCATCAATATCCGTATCGGGATCTAACACCCAAAAGAATCCATCTTTCATTGTTTGAGCATTGAGTACGTCAATATCCTGTTTAATTTCAGGACCAAAATCTAATTCAAAAGTAGTGTCTTGAAATCCGTCATTTATGATAAAAGTGTCGCCGTCATTTAATTCCCATACGGTACCAAGAACGCCTGTCGATGTAGCGCGACCAAGCGGATTGGTTGCAGATACTGAGGACAACTCTGGTCCCGTCACAATTCTACCAACGGCCCAAGCATTAGTAGATGCCTCGTGTTCGGTAGGATCACGGTCAAATTTATCACCGGTGTGTCGTACAGCACCGGTCTCGGGATCGAGTTCGTAAACGAGATTTGTTTTCCATTCGACACCATTTTGCTGTTGAGCCGTGTCATTTCGATTTCCAACAGCTAGCAGACGTTCACTGTTTACATCATTCAAGAAATTATTGCCGAAATACATCGCTTCAAAGTCCACACCATAGCCAACATCATTATCGTCACAATTATGTGCTCGTTTGTAACTGGTAGGATCCGCAGGATCCAATTCAAACGTCTCAATACCCGTGGGGCCTACAGGACTCGCGGTACCATCACCCGTATTCAACTCGAGATAAATATTATTTGCGTCTTGGGGATTACAGAAATTCACCGGTAGGTGTGCATGCGAAAACGAATGGACCGTGCCGTCAAATTGTCGGCCTATGTCCGCAACTCGATAACTTGAGCCATAATTCGTAGGGAAATCAACTTCTGTCGCTCCGGTAAATGGATCAAAAGTCGCCATAGTACCGGCGTAAGTTACATACAAACCCACATCGCCCAAAACCCATGGAATCACAGATTGTTCATCCCATAAGTCAACCAGCTCTGGCGGATCGAGCGTACCGCTGAGATTGGCGTCATCGATGTGATCTTCTACAACACGTCTTACCGAATCAACAGGTTCGAATTTAGTCGTCGTTCCTAAATCAGGCTCATGACCCTCAAGTGATACGACGGCATAATAAACACCTGGTAACAGGCTGACGGGACCAATAAATGGATCACTCGTGCCAACGGAGCCTCGACTAAGGTCTTCGACCTGATTGTCAACGTCTGGGCGTGGCCTGTCGTCAGCGACATTGGAATCCGAACTCCAATAAATTAGAGTTCCGACTGCGTCGTAAATTCCAAGATTTAGGTTAGCGCGACCAAGTCCATCCGCCCAATCAAGATCGAAAACCACAGGCCAGTTGGACACTTCACCTGTTAATTCCTGCCCAAAGACCTCAAATCTATAAAAATCTTCATCCCAATCGAGTGAGTTTCCCGTTAGATTTTGATGCATATAACCGGCAACACTTATCGTACCGCGGTCCGATTGCAGCAAATTGCCGATATTTTCTGCTGTGCCGATAGAATCATTCTGTAAATGGACCACCTCAATTTCCCTTGTTTCACCACCTAAGAATGAATGTATCGGCTGCCCTACAACGGTAATACCCGTGGACGCATAGTTAATTGATGCATATTGAATCATTGACCCTGCAACTTCATCCAGTTCATTTAGACGGACTTGCATGGAGTAAGCACCCGAACTTAGTCCAGCAGTCAAATCATCAATTTGTCCTTCGGGTGTGTTACTACGAATGCGGAGGGCATATGTACTACGAACACCAGCCGGTCCCGGTAAAACCACCCTCATGCCAGGGTCTCGAGGGTTAACCGCCCAATAATCTTTTCCTAAAAATGGTGAATCTGCCTTATGCAGAACTCGAGCTTTATTGACCATCGACACATCGATAGCCATTGAGGCATTTTCATTCGTTTCGTCTAAAGAATTCGTCGAACGCACAAGCACTCGATCGTTACTATCTACAAGTTCAAGCACAGCGTCGAACGAATGGGTCGTGCGATCAATATCCACAAAGATCTCCGTGCCCGCATCCGCTTCAAAACTATAAACGTCGATATCTAAAGGATTGGCGAGAAAGCCGGTCACTTCAAAACCAAGTCGGCGGTTATCATCACCAGATTTTTGACTAGGTGCTAACTCACCCAAATATTGTGACTTACGCGCTGTTGCATTGGGTCCAGGTACATTCACGTCCCTAGACTCGTTCTCAACCACGACACCGACATTTCGATCGTGAGCAAATTGGTCGATCAGAATTGTATTCCAGTCCCCTGGCTGGGCAGTCGTTAACGCCCCATCATTGTTAGTATCGACCAACGGATCACCATTGGGTTGAATACCCGCGCCAACGGTATCATCATTTAACGACGTGATAACAACCGGCGATTTTGGCTGTCCAAGAATTTGGATCGCACCCCCAATGCGGTCATCAATTTCCAATTGCCGTCCAGTGACATCGAACCCCGCATTGCCACCCGCAAGTTTAACAATCAAACTTTGGCCCGGATTACTCTTTAACCGTAATCCACCGTAGGTATGAAAGTCGGGTACTACGATTCTATCAAACAAAACGTTCGCAATGTCGGTATCATCCCAGATACCTTGCGTCGTGAGAACTTCACCGCGGATAACCATCCCGTTGATTTCATTCTCAGTCAACCTATTTCCCACCACTAGTGGCCCATGATTATCTCGATACCCTCCTAAGGAGTTAGCTTGGCCCGTAGAACGACCATAGTCATATTGCAGTTCGTGGCCAAGTGAATTCGCGTTGATACTAATTACGGAAATCCGCGTATTTCCATCACTGTCCGTGTTGTTGCGAAAAACATTATCGATGATAATGGGTTGTGCATCACTAACGAAAATCGCTGCTTCTTCGTTTACGCCACGCCCGAAACGGGAAGCTGGTGCCTGTCCACCAAATCCACCGGCATTAAACTCGAACACACTATTTGCAATTCGAGCCTGGCCTTGATGAATTTCGACCGCATTAAACGCTGTAAACGTTCCCTCTACTGCCGTAACCCCACCACCATAAGCAACCACAACATTATCCATTGACAATGTACTTTCAGGTCCCATATAGAATCCACCCCATGACCCTGGCGTAGGTACATTAACACCGCCGGGAACTGGCGAGCCATCATTGGAGGTGTCAAATACTCCCCCGGCGCCATATCGGTCATCAAGAATTGAAGTAATTACAATTTCATGGCCATCACTTCCTTCAGCAATCAACTGAGCACCAAGTTCGGTTTGAATATGGGCGCCATCAAGTTTGACGATGACTGAGGAATCAATTGCAAGCCGAGCATCAAACCGCGGTCGCAGTTTGCCGACAACTGTATCATCAAGATCGCCGAATAATGTCGTGCCGTCGTCGACAAACACTGTATCCGTTTGATTGATCGTAGCAATTAAGACAAACGGACCCACGCCATTGTTTTGACGATACAATCGTCGAGCAACGAAATCACCACTCGCCGCCAACAACTGACGCAACTCAACTCCGTTCTGCGTGCCCGTAAGCGTCACCGGTCGGGAAACATCCGTCGCCAAACTCTCATTACCGTTAACGTCTACAAAGACTAACTTGTAAGTAAAAACCCCGTTGGGCAATGATCCATTTGCCCCCAGGTTAATTGGATTTAATGTTACAAGTTCCAGCGACTGGCTAACTGTTTCTAGAAATGGGCCACCTGGAGTACTTGCAATAACAAGATTTTCTTGTAACACATGCGTAATGTCTTGATCATCGAACCTACCCGACACAGTCAGTTTTTGGGTTTCGGAACCGGAAAGGGTACTGATTCGAATTGCCAAACCGTTCGTGGTATTATCATGAACAACATTTCTGTAGATATCAGGGCCAACTCGTTTGTAGTCAACCGTAAATGGCGATGTGTTAAACTCTTCTTGATATTCCGGCGAATGGAAATTCGACTCTTTGAAGCTGTTCGGACTGGCTGCGATTGCCGCGTCCCGACTAAATGAGATCTCATTAAACCCAAGCGTCGGCCTCGCGTCAACGATTTCGACTGGGCCGATCGTCTGCACCACCGAATCAACAACGACTTGGCCACCACCAAATCGAATATCCGCATGATTAACATAATTGAGAAAAATACCTTTTTTTGCGAAGTCGAATCGACTTTGATCGGCTCCGTCAATCCCATGATTGATTAATATTCCGCCCCAATCTCCTGGGTCCGGAGTCGTTGGAAACGTAAACGTGTCTAGCCCCAATGTTTCATCCTGATAGGACGTAAAATGAACTACGCCACTTTCATTTTGTTCACCCGTCAAATCAGTCAATGGTAAGGCATCTACAAACGGATCTCCATTATTGGGAACCAAATTGCCCAGCGTATCCACAAAATTTGGCGTACCAAACACCTGTAACGCACTGCCACTACTATCGCGATCCGCTACCGAGGACGTAGATCCAACACCAATCCAACTGCGACGCATTTTCATAATGGCCCCAGCATCAACCTGAACCAAAACTCCCTTTGGTAGGTCTAAAGCAACACCATCATCTAATGGAATCCCTAATTCATCAAATCCGAATTCGTACGCAAGATTGTCCAATTCCGTACGTATATCCCCATCCATACCAGCATTGCTGACAATTCGCAAAATATCGCCCTCTTGAACACTGGCTGGATTGGGCGTGGACAACGGAGCTCCGGCGCTATTGATATTCAATGCGATTAATACGTTGTTAAATGGGCTTGCTAACGTACCAATCCCACCATCCGCTGCAGACTTGTCGACGAAAATCGTTCGCTCAAGACCTGACGTAATTCCGGTGGTTTCTGCAGCTGCTCGGAACCAAAAATTAAATACGCCGCCTGATACACCATCAAAATCACCGTCGAGTGCAGTTGGTTGGATTTCAGGACGGTTCGCATCGATTGGATTATCCGCATCGACCAACACATTTCCGGATGAAGGGTCAACGGCCGCACGAAAATTGATTTTAAGCTTATAATCACCTTCGCTTTTTCCATTAAATCCTGAATCCTCAACCACGGGATCGTAGGAGGTATTTCCACTTGCGGACACACCCACAAAATACGTGCCGGCATCCAAATTAAGTTCCAAAAATGAATCATCGCTATAATAATCGTCATTTTGAGCAACCAGAGAATGCGTGCCGTCAGCATTGAGCTTATACAACGTAAGTGCTGAATTCAAAACATGATTGTTAGTATTGAAATCTCGTAACCGCTCAGCAATCGTTTCTGCGGTAAATAGTCCAGAGTTGGTCAAAGTAAATTCATACAGATCAATATCGCGGCTTTCTGGTCGATGAAGATAATTCAAATGAACTTCATCATGCTGACCCGGAAAATCGTTCTCCAGAAGCGCAGGTCCGTATTGCGGCCCAACTACATCCTGCCCCATTACCGTGTGCGCCGGTAAATCCGGTGCGTGAGTTAAGCCCAACTGATGACCAATTTCATGCATGGCAGTCCGATACCATGAACCACCAAATTCATCAGACCAATCTTCAGCGTCGTCCATTATTGTTATAGGTCGGAATTCACCATTAACAAAAATGGTTCCATTAACACCTAATGTTCCACCTGGCCCAGATTGACCACCAACGACCGCTAGGTCACCCGTCGCAATTATAAAACCAGTATTTTCCGTTTCAATAAATTGAACACCAGTTCTATTTGATAACTGCTCCAATAAATCTCGTGCACGCTTCTTCTGTACATCCGTGATATTGTTATAGGCCGGTTGATTGCCTTGATCACTCGGAATAAAACCAAGGTCATCTTGGAATGTATATTCAATAGTCGTGATATTTGGATCGGTATCGGCAGAACCATCACTCACATGTTTGTCAATCGCGATATTGATTTCACGATGACCTGGCTCGGTGTTATCACCAGGTAAATCGATCGGGAAATTCACTGTCTCCGTTATGACACCTGAGATCAAAACCCCCCCAGAATCTAAATCTGCAGCATTGATCGCTTGGGCCGTTGCAAAATCATTTGTTGGACTATCCGTACCTAATATTTCCGTGACAGGTCCCGGTAAAGCCTCGTTGGTGCCGACACGTAATCGAAAAGCACCATTTCCAGGTAATTGATCGAGGTCATCTGCAAACGTAAGTAATACAGAATCTGTTGCGGAATTATACTCAGCTGTTGTTGGTATTGATACAAACCCTGCGTCATCGGTAGATTCGGTCGTATTGTTTGTACGGATCAACTGATAAAAATTAACATTCGACGCTGACACTGGATCAAGGTCATCATCGTTGAAATACAGAAGAATCTGATCTTTGTTTTGCGTTAAAGACAGATCCGCTTGTCTTACTACAGGTTGCGGAACAACCGAGATTATTTGCGCACCTAGATCTAGTTCGAATTGAATGGACTGGGTGACGCCATTATCAACACCATCATCGGTAAGGTCACCAAATGCGACGCCTTGGTCATTTCGCAACGCGTTGAGTCCGTCCCCATAGACATCAATACGGTACAGGTCATCGGGCAGGGTTTCGGCAAAGCGCACAATTATATTATTAGGCGAATCAGTTACATCTAAATGGCCCGGTGTCACAACAACATCATTCGCACCGGACGTCAACAATGGAGAATAACTATTCGATGGAGATGCGATATCAACATTTTCATCACCAAGAACGATTTCCGATTGTATCAATGCCCGAGCTGCACCGTGCTGACTTAATGCCGCAATTAAATCACCAGCTGACGATTCGTTTCCTACATTGATATTCAAACTAATATCTATTCGCTTGCCAATGACACCAATCGAAGGAGTCCCAGGGCCACCTAAATCTCGCTTGCTAAAGACCAGCTTAATATCATTTTGATCGACGCCTAATTTTGTCGCCGAAAACTTAACCCTAACGGCATTTCCAGAGTTAAAATCAGTTTCTGCGCTCGCAGGCGTAAAATCTCCGTCAAGACTACTGCGCGTAATCTGAATTCCATCGAGATCCGTAGGGTCAAATACCTGGTTCTCATCAAAACGAAATAACAGTTCGCGGGGAGCGGTCGTGCGGATATAGTCAGGATTATCAAATGGCAGCAACTCACCGTCATTGGGTTGAATCCCGATCAATTGGGGACCTACCGCTAACAAACGGCGATCTTCCAAAGACTCAAGAAACAGCTGACGTGATGCTACACGAGGCTTGTCCTGACGGAGCAAGGAGTCACGACGATTTTTTCCTATCGTCATTTACTATCCCTCGATATCGAGTTACTGCTGGGTTTTAGATCAGACATGTGTCTAAATCCTCATTAACCAGCTAAATCAAAGTAAATATCACATCGCTGCAATCAACAAATCGAGCACCATTTAGGAACTCGGATTTGCATAAGTTCAAATAACAATAAAAGACCGTAAATACAGTCCTTCACTGTAATTCGATTGGAACCCGTCAATTATAGTTTTTTAAGGTTTTCGTGCAAACACCGTCAGGGGGTACTTTACCCCCCCATAAGGGTATGATATGTGTGCCAACAGCGGTTTAAACCACACTGGCGCCACGATCAATAAACTACTAGGAATCAAAAGGCCATCAATCTGCGTTACCACAGTGGCCAACGGTCAAATTCACTATTAGTATTGGGTTTTGACGTTCCTTAAATTTAGTATCTATTTATTAACTCATCCAATAATTCCACGGCAAAACCCATCAATGCGGCTAAAAAGCAGCCGTGATAGACTCTGCGCGCAGTATATTTGTGGTTGATTCTACCCAATCAACGCTTGGCAACGCTATAGTGATTCGGCATCTAACCGACCTTATAAAAAAATATAATGGAGGCGTTTTATTTCTTATTTTTGTTAACCGGTTCCTGGTAAACGCAAATCGAACAGCCCAAAAATATCATCTTGTGTTAATCCCTTACTTGCTGGTTTCTTTGTGCTTGAAAAGATCGTGTCGAACAATTCACGTTTTGCTTCAAGCACCGCATGTATTCGCTCTTCAATTGTTCCCACACTCAACATCCGCGTAACGGTGACCGTTCCCACCGCGCCAATGCGATGAGCGCGATTGATCGCCTGATCTTCCACTGCGGGGTTCCACCATCGATCAAACAAAAAGACGTATTCGCAAAACTGTAAATTCAGCCCAACAGCTCCAGCACCATAGCTCATTAAAATCACAGAATGATCGGGGTCATTTTTAAATTGATCGAGAATGGCATCTCGTTTTTTCGAGGCAATCCCTCCGTGATACTGCAATGGCCCAAATCTATCTAACCGCTCTGAGATATGTTCCAGAGTCTTTACCCATTGGCTAAACACAATCGCTTTCTTACCACTCGCCGCAACCTCTTCAATGTCGGCTTCAAGTCGATCTAATTTAGCACTCGCACCGGTAACGGGATCAAAATTGCATATCTGCTTGAGTCGTAACACCAACTCAAAAACATGCTGAATCGTCACGCTGTCTCCCATTTGATTCAGCTTCATCACTCCATCGGTCTCCGCAATCCGATATCGCTCCCACTGTTGCTCGGTCAACTGCAAATCCGCATCGCGATTCATAATCGGTGGCATATCCGTCATCACGACATCCTTTGTTCGCCGCAATACATAGTCGCCCACTAGTTCAGCAGCACGGTGGGGTTCTATCCCAGGATAGAGATAACCTGGCGACAAAAACTCAAAGATGCCGACTAGATCATCACAACTATTCTCAACCGGCGTACCTGTTAATGCCCAACTACGACTGCGAGGAATGCTTCTGATCACTTTACTCGTCGAACTCGATCGATTTTTGATTCGTTGCGCTTCGTCGAGCAGCATTAAATCAAACTGGGCATCGTCCCGCACAATCGACTCATAATCCCGTAAAATAAGCTCGTAATTAGCTATCGTGACTGCCGCGGAGGTCTGCTGCCATTGCCAATCACGTTTTGCCGAATCCCCCTCAACAACCATTACTGGTATTTCTGGCGCCCATAACGCAAACTCACGTTTCCAATTACTCACAAGCGGCTTGGGGCATACCAGTAATACATTACGAATCTCACCGGAGAACAACAGCATACGAATCGTCGTTATCGCTTGCATCGTTTTACCTAGGCCCATCTCATCCGCCAAAATGGCTGAGAACCGAGGATACAAGAAAGCCACCCCCTCATACTGATAGGGAAAGGGTTCAAATGGAAATCGCAGCGATGCGCCATGTGCTAATGATTCAAGCGGTGGTTGCAACAGATAATACAGGCGATCTTCTAATTTGATAACGTCTTGCGGAGGTAGCATCCGAGTGGGACGCCGACCTTTGCGAATCCGCGGCTGTACTTGAAGCCTTGAGGAACTAGGGCTGCTGACACTGTCGCCTGATATTTCATCGTTACCGTCTGCGGAGTCATCTTTGTTGGTAAATGATTTCCATGTCGCAGACTCCGGAAAACGAAAACCGAGCACACGGACGTCGGCCATCTCCATGCTAAACGTCACGACGCTGGGAGCGTTTAGGGTCCAAGACATTTCAAGTGATTGAATTTCGGGGTTTCGCTTGAGCGCCGTTTGCCAACCGGTTGTATAAAATTCAACGCGTGGTAGTAATGAATACACTCCTGCTCGCATCGCATCAGCTACAGGTCTGTTTTGCCACGATACAACTTCAGGGCAACCGGTTAAGGAATTTTCTGCGCCTCTGTTTAGGCGCAGCGCTGGCCTAGCACTTTGTCTGCGCTGCTGTGGCACCATTCCAACCATCACTCCTCCTTTCCTGAACTTAAGCTGCTAACTATTACGCTGCACGCGCCCCACGCCGAGCCTCTTCAATGGCATCCGTTATTCGACCAAATGGTTCGTCAATCGGAATCGTTTCCATAAAAATCTGTAATTCATGTATCACAGCAGATTGTGAATTCTCAACGTCATCCAATTGCATTAAGGGGACATCTATCAAAGCCTGCAACGAATTCAATTCCGGCTGATTTGCAAGAATCACAATTGGCGTTTCCAGCCCCTTCTCTATTAATGAACGACCAACTAACTCACCATACAAAAAAGGCTTGAGCGATACGCCATACAAAATCTGCTGAGCACGGTTTGCACGAACGGGAGCCGTACAATGAAACTCCAAAGGTCGACCACCCAGATTCAATATGAGATACCCACCAATACAGCCCAATTCATCGTGATCCACGACGGTAATAAATCCCAAAGATACTTGTGCTTCTTGCTCGGACACTAACCAATCACCCCTAAACCTTGTTTATCTACTCTGCCTGCTTTACCAATCTGAAACCGCACAGACATATCTAAATTGCCCTGCTTAACAACAATAACAAACCAGTTTCATCGGATAATTCGGTATAACCATCACATCAACTTGATGCAAATATGCGATTTAAATCGCTAACCACAACAAAAAGCTCGCCGTGGTGATTACAAAGCCTCGACAAAACGTCGAGCGCTTGCCAGCAGCGTATCAAGATGCCGCATATATAGATGATCTGCTCCAGCGATCACTTCGATCGACACGAAGTCGTCCAACTCCAGGTCGCGCACTTTGTCGGCCAAGATATCCGCGAGTCCAGCAAAAGCGGTATTGCCGTCGGTCAATTCGGATCCGCCATAAATGAAGTGTGTGGGGACGTTTAGATGTTCGATTAACTTCACAATATTATATCGATCTTGTGTGCCATATTTATCAACATAAGACGCCGCTGTGATTAACAAGGGAAAGGGAAAAGTCACATCCACTAATTCGTCAGCTAATCCATTGGCGATCAATTTCTCGGCAGCGCTAAAAGAAGCCCGAAACTCACCGGATCGCTCACCCACGAGAAAAGTTTCATGTTCTAACTTCGGAGGCGAAATCGCCAATACGGCGACAACTAAATCCGACATCTCATGCGATTGACAAAACACGGTCTTGATCGCACCCAAGCTATGACCGAGCAACACCACTCGCTCGTACCCCAACTGCTTAGCCCATTGAACCCAAGCGGCAATATCCTCTACGCAATCCGCAACGGTTTCATAACCGGATCCAAAACGACGGACCCCCATCTTGAAGGACCCAACATAACAGTAATCATGCCCACGAGTGTTTACTCGCAGCACATCCCACTGCTCGCAATGTAAGCCTTCGGCCAAGACGTTCATCATCGTGCTGCCATAGAAATTACTGCCGACACCGTGTAAGCAGACAATGAGTCCCGTCGACTGCGAGGCTGAACCCACATCATTAGCCCGCGTAATCGCTCCATCAAGCCGCACACCATCACGTGTTTGTGTCTTAACTAATTCGACGATCATGAATCATTTGCAGCAAGCTGACTAAGAACTTGCAGCACACCATTTAGATGTGCGAGCCGCGGACCATAGCGGTCGACGAATTCTTGCAGCATGTAATCACTGTCACGCAGCGTATCTTCACTATCCGCGACCTCGGCGGTGAGCCCCATTAAAAACTCATTCTGGACATCACTCAGCGTCTCCGCTGCTGCACGGCAACGATCCGCCAACTCGGGATTCGCTTGTTTCCATTTGCCCAACTCATCAGCCCGCCCGCGTTGCTGCGCTTGCATCTGACCGACCAACTCTTTGAGCAACGCATTTGACGTTTCCTGTTCAGTAATCATCCGGCGGATCAGGTCAGTTAACAGTCCATTGACATCCTCAGCTGCGCCTCCGGCATTCGCAGCACTGGTGCTAGCCGTTACATCAATACTACTAAACGCCGCTTGCAGCGGGTTGTCTTTTGATTCGGATGCCATCAGATGTGTCCCTTGGAATATTATCAAACGCGTCAACTACTTCTATTGTTTACGGCATACAAAAAAAGAGCAAGGGTATTTCCATTTCCAGTATCCGCTGCAAGGGGTTCGATGAGCAATATATTTCCGCCACGGCGACCGAGGGTGCGTGTTATTGTTATATCGCGGGATCAAACCAACGCCGTGTGTTCGCAACGAGCCGTCTATCACCATAAGCAAGTGGGCGGAACGCCCGTTTGCCAAACCAACGCCTTGCGTTCTCAACGAGCCTTCTATCACCACAAGCAAGTGGGCCCTACCGTTGCCAGTGGGGAGTTTTTGGGTTATTTTTGATGTTATGCATAGGCGTTTTACACAATGCCCTTCCCACCCAATTCACCTCTGAATCACAAAGAACCAACTTCATGAGTGACGCCCAACAAGATCAGCTTGACCAACTTATCACAGCAGCGAAAGAACGCCTCGATGCCCACACCTATGAAACCGTCCAGTGGCACTTCCATGAATCCACAGGTTGTCCCTTTTGGCTAGAGAAAAAAGCTGAGTTCAATTTCGACCCACTCGAGGAAGTCAAGACTTACGAAGACCTACACAAATTCCCGCTATTTGAAGACGATTGGTTGCGTGGTGGTCCGGTCCGACGGTGGGTACCCAAGGCATTAGAAGACAAACCAACCTACGTTTTCGAAACGGGTGGAACCACCGGTATTCCTAAAAGCCGCGTGGTCATGGACGACTTCCGTATCGATTATGAAATGTTCAGCGAAACTTTGCCGGACGAATATTTTCCGCGCGGTGGCAACTGGATGATGCTCGGCCCATCAGGACCTCGCCGCCTGCGTTTGGCCGTAGAGCATCTATGCCAACATCGTGGCGGCATTTGCTTCTGCATCGACCTAGATCCACGATGGGTTGTTAAACTCATCAAAAAAGGATGGATGGAGCACCTCGAAGAATACAAAAAACATTGCATCGACCAAGCGATCACCATCCTCACCGCGGGTCATGAAATTAAATGCCTGTTTGCCACTCCCAAACTACTCGACCAACTTGCACTTGCATTAGAAGAACGCGGCACAAGCCTAAAGGAAATCGGAGTCACAGGCATTTTCTCTGGTGGTACGGAATTCACCCCGCAATGGACTCGCTATTGTGTAGAAGAACTATTCGGTGGTCCACCTGAAAAAAGCGGCATCTACATGACGCCAACCTACGGTAATACCCTCATGGGCCTCGCCTGCAGCAAACCAGTCACTGCCGAAGAAAATTACAAGATCAGCTACCATGCTCCGCAACCTCGTGCCGTCACTGAAGTCGTCGAATTTGAAGACTCAAACACTCCAGTCGCATACGGTGAAACTGGCCGCGTCAAACTGACAACCTTGACCAAAGAACTCTTCATTCCCGGATTCCTAGAAAGAGATGAAGGCGAACGCGAAAAGCCCTTCGAAACATTCCCTTGGGATGGCGTGTCAGGCGTGCGTCCCTATCACGTGTTCGCTAAGAGCACCACAGTCGGCGTGTACTAAGCTTAATGAGTTCCTAACAGTTGCCTGCGATAAACAACCCTACATAACCTCACAGCACAATGCGTGCTAAAACCATAACAAGGAGATGCCCGTGCTCAATATTCCCGTAATCCGTTGGGGAGAAGAATACGAATCACTGGACAAGCAAGAAGTCTTGCACTTTGCAACCGGTGAAGCCATTGCCAATGTCAGCCAAGCGAATGGCGGCATTATTCAACGCGATCTGCGCAAGGCTGGTAAAGCCCGTGAAATCCTCAAGCAATTCACCATCGAACAACTCATTGAAATGGTGGGGAAAGCTGGCGAGTTTTTCGTCGACGCCACACTACCGCTCGGCGACGGTGAACAATCTCCTCAGGATTTTATTCATCAACAATCAGCTTCAACCGGATTGCCCGAACACATGGTTGAACTTGGAATGTCTAAAAACTCATTTGTGTTAAACAACATGGATCGCATCCTCGATGCGCTCACTCGCGGACTGCCCCTAGACATCCTATCCACCGGCTGGGGTAAAGAAGAACGTGGAATCCCTATTAGTTATCAAGCTCAAACTTCTGTCCTCGGTGCCGTCCTGCCCTCGAACTCGCCAGGGGTCCATACACTTTGGTTACCCGTTGTTCCCCTGCAAATGGGATTGGTGTTGAAACCAGGACCTCAAGAACCGTGGACACCGTACCGCATGTTTGCCGCCTACGAAGCCGCCGGAATCCCCCGCGAAATCTGGTGCTTATATCCCGGTGGCCCTGAAGCTGGAGCAGCTGTATTAGGCGCCTGTGACCGTGCCATGATTTTTGGCGGAACGGCAACCGTTAACAACTATAAAGGGAACCCTAAAGTCCAAGCCCACGGACCAGGGTTCTCCAAAATTCTTATCGGCGACGATTGCGTCGATAACTGGGAAGAATATATCGACCTCATCGTTGAAAGTATCTACGTCAACAGTGGCCGCGGTTGCATCAATTGCTCAGGCGTATGGGCGTCACGCCATACCGAAGCCATTGCTGCCGCTATCGCTGAGCGACTCGGCCCAATTGAGGCCTTACCGCCACAAGACCCCGCCGCAGGACTAGCGGCCTTCACAATACCCGGTATGGCGAGCTCCATCTGGGAAATGATCGAAGCTGATTTTGCGGAAGATGGCGTCACTCATAGCACCGAATCCTATGGTGATCGGTTAGTTGAGAAAGATCTTTGCGGCTACTTGCGGCCAGTCATTGTCCACTGTGAAAGCCCTGAAAACGAAATCGCGAAAAAGGAATACATGTTCCCCTTCTCGACAGTCGTTAAATGTGAACAGGATAAGATGCTCTCCAGCATCGGTGAAACGCTCGTTGGCACCGTCATTACAAACGATGAGGGCCTCATTCAGCAAACCATGAATGCCACACATATCGACCGCCTTAACATCGGCGCAATTGCAACTACCAAATTGAATTGGCTACAGCCGCACGAAGGCAATATTATTGATTTCTTGTATCGTAATCGAGCATTCCAAGTTCCCGAAGAATTGCTCGGTTAACGCACACCAACGATACCAACGACGCATTATGTGTTCACCCACAGGAAATATTTCCGGCAGAACATTGAAGTCGTCCCGAAAGTCCTCAATATTATGACATTGCTCGATCTGAATTGCTCAACCCTCATCTTGCATGAATCAGGCGTGCTCGATCAGATCGGTGTCTATGCGAGTTCTTGGAACTGTTGCCGAGCGTTGATTGTCAGTGATCCTGGAATTGTCGCCACTGGCCACCCGCAACGAGCCATCCAATATCTACAGCAAGCGGGAATTCAAACCCAGCTGTTTACCGATGTGCATGAAAATCCTACGACCGATGATGTGCAACGAGGCGTGGAAATTGCCAAGGAATTCCAGCCCGATCTACTAATCGGTCTTGGTGGTGGCAGTTCGATGGATTGTGCCAAAGGAATAAATTTCCTGTATTGTGGCGGTGGCCAAATGCAAGACTACTGGGGAATTGGAAAAGCGACTGAGCCGATGTTGCCAATGATTGCTATACCCACGACCGCTGGAACGGGAAGCGAAACTCAATCATTTGCACTAATCTCCGACGCTAAAACTCATACCAAAATGGCCTGCGGTGACAAGAAAGCAACTTGCAAGCTTGCCATCCTCGACCCAGAACTTACGCTCACTCAACCGGCCCACGTCACAGCGCTTACCGGCATCGATGCTCTTGCACATGCAGTAGAAACTTATGTCACAACAAAACGTACTGAAATGTCGATAGATTATAGTCGCCGCGCCTGGGAATTATTGTCGGTGAACTTCATCAAAGTCATTGATGACTCGAATGATTTAGAAGCTCGATCTGCGATGCAACTCGGGGCTTGCCTAGCCGGACTTGCTATCGAAAACTCGATGCTCGGAGCCGCTCATGCACTGGCAAATCCACTGACAGCGCATTTTGATGTTGTCCATGGGCAAGCCGTCGCAAGTATGTTACCCCATGTCATTCGATTCAACGCGCAGTCGATGGAATCTCAATACAGCCAACTAGCTTCAGCCACAAACGCTGTTCCCGGAAACGATTCTGAGGCCCTCGCCACATTTATTACAGAAATCATGCAACACTCGGGACTAGCAACTCGCCTAGAACCCCAAGGAGTAAACGCTGACCAACTGCCAATGCTCGCTGCGGACGCAGCAAAACAGTGGACAGCACGGTTTAACCCCCGTACAGTAGAAGTAGAAGACTTGCTTACTCTGTACCAACAAGCCTTTTAAGCTGTTACGTAACCGTGTTGCACCCAATCGTATCAGCATAGCTAGACAACGTTTGGAATTCCCTCATCCTGATTTACTTTAAAGGACGGAAATAGCGAAATGACAATCAAACAGACTGCCGCGATTGCCGGAATTTGTGCTGTTGCCCTGCTGCTCAACTCGCAATTATTTTCAACGCGTGCAGAATCACCTCAGCCCAACTCCACCTCAGCATCCCAAGTGCTTGTTTCGACCGCTGCCCCAGTTCAACCAGCGAATCCAAAAACAACGACGGCGTCCGGCCCAAAAGATCGCTGGACATATTTTCGTGGCAATGCACTTTCACAGGGTGTAGCGAACACCACGCTCCCCAAAAAACCTGTGTTGTTATGGACGTACGAAGTTCCTGAAGGTGCGTTTGAAGTGACTGCGGCAATCGTCGATGGCGTCGTCTACATCGGTGACCTCGACGGCACTTTGATAGCACTGGACCTGATAACGGGTAATGCCCTCTGGCAATCCACTATTGAAAGTGGATTTGTTTCATCTCCCGCTTACTTAAATGGCAGAATCTACCTCGGTGACTACGACGGGTCCTTTTATTGTTTCAGCGCCAAAGACGGCTCACTTGTGTGGAAATATGCAACCGGTGCCGAAGTCAGCTCCTCCGCAAATTTCTATAAAGACAACGTGCTCGTAGGTTCCCAAGATGCCACGTTATATTGCATCAATGCCGTATCTGGAAAACTCACTTGGAAGCATGAACTCGCGGATCAGATTCGGTGTTCACCGACTGTCGTTGGAGACCGCACATTTGTTGCGGGTTGCGATGCCAAGCTACACATCATCGACTTGGAAAAAGGCGAAAAGATATCTGCCGTTGAACTTGACGGGCCTACCGGATCGACCCCAGCAGTCGTTGGCGATCATGTCTTCTTCGGAACCGAAGGGGCCTCCATCTACTCCATCAACTGGAAAAAAGCTGAAGTTCAATGGCACTACACAAGCGAAGAATCTGCGATGCCCTACCGCAGCAGTGTCGCCCTCAAAGATGATATCTTGGTCATCGGCGGTCGCAACCGATTGGTACAAGCTTTTAACGCCAAAACGGGCAAGGAACTGTGGCAATTCAAAGCGAATGGTCGTGTCGATGCATCACCTGTAATTGTCGGCAACCGAGTATTTGTGGGAAGTTCCGACGGGCGTATCCACGCGTTTAACCTAAAAACAGGTAAGCAAGTTTGGCAATACGAAGCGGGTGGTGATTTCGCCGCTGCTCCTGCGATCGCAGAACAACGCCTCGTTATCGCTAGCGGCGATGGTAAGGTATACTGTTTTGGGGAGAAATGATTTCCTCCCAAAGTTTTCCAGTCCTTCGTTTCCAATACACTCAGTACAAGTAATTGCTAGCAATTTATTTGTTAATCACCGGCAGTACCTAACGGCAAATAGGTAGCAATAAAGACTATGACCGAATCCACAGAAACATCCGTCGGCAGTTATTTCATCTCCAACTATCCTCCCTTTTCCCAATGGTCAAGCGATGAGCTAGGTGAAATAAAGACTGCGTTTGCATCCGCTCCCAATGATTCTCCGTTGGGACTCTACCTACACATACCATTTTGTAGAAAACGCTGTAAGTTTTGCTACTTCAAAGTGTTTACCGACAACAAGGCTAGTGATATTGAAACGTACGTTTCCGCCTTGTCACAAGAGATTGAATTGGTATCTCAACAACCAATCATGGGTGACCGCCCTTTTCGTTTTGTATATTTTGGTGGTGGCACGCCGTCCTACTTGAGTCCGAAGCAACTTACCCGTTTGGTCGATCGCTTACGTGAGAGCATTGATTGGTCTGCTGCGGAAGAAGTTACCTTTGAATGTGAACCTGGTACTTTGTCAGAAACCAAAATCAAAACGCTGAAAGAACTCGGGATCTCGCGACTCAGTTTAGGCATTGAAAATTTTAACGATGATATCTTAAGCGAAAACGGAAGAGCACATTTATCTGCTGAGGTCTATAAATCGTGGGATTGGATTACCGCGGCCGATTTCTATAACGTCAACATCGACCTAATCTCCGGAATGGTCGGCGAGACGTGGGACAACTGGAAAGTTAACATCCGCAAGACGATCGAACTGGACCCTGAAAGTGTCACCATCTACCAAATGGAATTGCCCTTCAATACCGTTTACTCCAGTGATATTTTAGGAAACAAGATTGAAACACCTGTTGCGGACTGGGAAACGAAACGCGCGTGGCTTGATTATGCATTTGATGAATTACTCGCCGCCGGTTATCACATCTCCAGCGCCTATACACTCATTAAGGACCCGGCGAAAGTTAGTTTTAGTTATCGCGACAATCTGTGGTCTGGATCTGATTTATTAGCTACCGGCATCGCCAGCTTTGGGCATGCCGCCGGCGTCCACTACCAGAACCTACCGGAATGGGATGATTATATTTCCGCTTTGCTCGAAAGAAAGGAACTGCCGCTGGGACGTGCAATGCGGCCGACAAAAAATCAAAACCTTATTCGGGAAATGATTTTACAGCTAAAACGTGGTTACTTGGACATCAGCTACTTTGAAACAAAATATGGTGTTCACATTGTTGAAAACTGGCAGCAACAATGGCAACAACACGTCGATGATCAAATGCTAACCATTCAGGACGACCGCATTGAATTGACTCGCAAAGGCTTCTTACACGCCGATGCACTGCTACCCATCTTTTTCGAAGAAGAGCATCAGGGAGTCCGTTACACCTAATGGAATCTTTGATTTTTATGATGGGGGAATTCGAAGCTGAGTTTCCCACCGAACGCCTATATGCCAAAAACCACATGTGGGCACTGCAAGTCGAATCTACTCAGCCAGTCGTCACTCGGTTTGGCTTTACCGCCTACGCTGTAAGGCTGTTGCAAGATGTATATTTTCTTGAATGGTATTTTGATGCACCTGCCCAAGTAGCAGCGCATCAAGAAATGGGAACCGTTGAAAGCAAAAAAGCTGAGAGTTCGTTATACGTCCCGGTAGGCGGTGCATTAACGCAATTCAACCCTCGGTTGCTCGCAGATCCTTCTTGCATCAATGTCGATAAATATGGCGACGGATGGCTCTTTGATATGCAATGCGATCCCCTTGAACACGAAACTCTAATGTCCACAGAGCAATATCTCGAACACCTAGAACAAGTCTGGAAATTAACTCAGCAGACCATTAAAGGTCAACTCAACTAGGCCTTGGCCATGTTTGTTTTTTCACTTGGTCTCCGCTGAACTTGCAAAATGTTCACCACAGCAGCATTTTCTAAGTTAAACTACACGTATCCAAATCGACATCTTTTAATTCTTCATCCGTGACCGCACAATGCAACGTCTTCCAGTTTTCATATCTCAAGGCCAAAGTCGTAACCCGGTCAAAAGGGAACTCGAGACACTGGTCGGTGAACAACTGGCACAGCACCAACAACTCGATGTCATTCGTATCCCCAACCTTTATGACTTGACGCCGGAAACCCAATCGTTAACGACGTTACAAGACATAACCGGTGATTTCATAATTATCACTTGGCTTTATGACCGCAGTACCCACTGGATATTGGACCGCAATGGAATTTCCGGGCAAGTTGGTGAAATCGAACTCACCATCGAGACCGACGACGAAGACGAGGATATGGAGTTGGAAGATGACGAAGATGAAGAGCGTGTCGTTACAACTCGCGACATTCCCAATCGTCAAATTTTCAGCCTCTCATTTCCAGCAAGCGACACACCTGAAGATTTCATAAATGAAGTATTGCGCATTGCCGAACTTCCTCGCGACAACTCACTGACTCAGTGGATCCAAGGGGATCCCAACGAAGCAAGCTTACAACGATTCCTCGAACCAACGAATGACACGGCACTACAGGGCGATGGAACTCTACCCATTCTGGGCCAAACTGGCGTAACGGAAATCGAAGATTCTAGTTCGCGTCGGTGGTATCCAGTGATTGACTTCAGTCGCTGCACAAATTGCATGGAGTGCATCGATTTCTGTTTATTCGGAGTTTACGGTGTTGATCGCCTCGACACGATATTAGTAGAAGCGGCTGACAATTGTCGTAAGGGTTGTCCAGCCTGTAGTCGAGTCTGCCCTGAAAACGCTATCGTTTTCCCACAGCACAAATCACCGGCAATCGCCGGAGGCGCCGTAGACGCAGGGGGCCTAAAAATTGATCTGTCATTACTCTTTGGGGCACCGGATGCTCAAAACACTGCGTCCCGCGAACGCGACGAGCAATTGATGCTTGCCGGTCGGGCGCCTGTTGAAGTCACCGCCGATTCCACGACCGACGATTTGGAATTTGTCGAAATTAGCATGCAACGTCGACAAACAGCAACACCCACGCAAGCCCATGACCCATTAGATTCACTCATCGACAGCCTCGACGAATTCGATTAAGCATTAGCGGGCATTATCCAGAGCGGGCCGGCCGTTGACACTAGAACAACATCCATTTTTCTATAAATCTAATGAGCAACATTCAATACTTTGGGGCAGTCGGTGATGGCGTTACTGATGACACCGACGCCATTATCCATGCTATCGAAAATGGCGACGGGCATTTAAAACTTCCCGCCGGCACATATCGCATCACACGCACTCTAGAAATCAATCTCGGTGACAACGGCCCATTGGGTATTACCGGTGCTGCTGGCGCAACCACCATCGTCATGGACGGTCCCGGACCCGCGATACGACTCATTGGGACGCATTCCGGCACGGGTGACCCCAACTCGAGAAACCAATCGGTCATCGACTCGGAACGGATGCCGATCATCGCCGACTTGAAAATAACCGGCACCCATAAAGAAGCCGACGGAATTGAGTGTCTCGAAACGATGCAAATTGTTTTGCGGAGTGTTTTGATTACCCAAGTACGACATGGAGTGCACCTCACTAAACGAAACCGTAACGTCATCATTACGCATTGTCATATCTACTTTAATACTGGGGTGGGGATTTATCTGGATTCACTCAACCTCCATCAGATCAACATTAGCGACAATCACATTAGTTACAACCGGCAGAGTGGTATACGCATTGAACAAAGTGAAATACGAAATCTACAGATTACTGGTAACGACATTGAATACAACAATTTCCGCGCTCATAATGCTGAGGAAGAACCAACTGCGGAGATCTACATAGATACGACGGCTGAACACGCGAGTGTCAATGAAGTCACAATTGCCTCAAACACGATTCAGGCAACCAACAGCAAAGACGGCGCAAATATTCGCATCATTGAAAATCCAAATGAGAGCCGCCGTCCGGGCCTGTTTGCAATTACCGGCAATGTCATTGGTAGCCAAGAAAACAATGTTTACCTCACTGGCTGCTATGGCATGGTCATCTCGGGGAATACTATCTACTCCGCAACGGAACGTAATTTGCGCCTCGAACAATGTGCCCAACTCACAATTGGCTCAAACGTCTTCCGGCGACACACACCGAGCTATGGTTGTGGCGTATTGCTAAATCAATGCAAAAACATTCTCTTCAGCGGATGTACGTTCGAAGATGAAGCCGACGGTGGGCAAGAATCTGGGTTCCCGTTGCTCGAAATCCAACAATCACAGTTCGTTACCATCAGCGGTAATCAGATTATTAACAGTGTGAAAGCTGGCATCATGGTTACTGATTCCTCACAGTTGAACATCAACGGAAATACGATCAGTGACACGCGACCCGCACCTCTAATGCGACAAGCCGTTTCCCTGTCGGGAACCTGCGCCGACGTCGAAATGACCGGCAACCTCGTGTCCGGAATTCCCGACACTGAGTAAATCAACCTACGATCTTAATTCCAACTCTAAATCTTTGATCAGAAAGAACCCTGCGGGACCATGCCTACAGTATTAATTACACCGGAAGCCCTTCGCGACCAAGACGGCCCTCATGTCGACATTTTAAAAGAAGGCGGGTTTGATATTAGCTTTCCTGTAGATACCACACTTGCACGAGGCCATCACAATGACGATGAAGTCGTGAAACAACTCGCCGGAGTGTCTGCGGCGATCGCTAGTGGTGAAACGTACAACCACAACATCCTGAGCCGCTTGCCAGAATATAAAGTGATCGCTCGTTGCGGTGTAGGTTTTGATAAAGTCAATGTTGCTGAAGCGACTAGTCTCAACGTTCCATTAACCATTACCCCCAACTCCAATCACGAAGCAGTCGCTGAGTTGTCACTGATGCTGTTGCTTGCAGCCGCTAAAAACCTCCGCGCCATGGACAACATTTGTCGCGCCGGCCGCTGGGACCGAGTACTGCCTCGTCCTATCCGAGGCTTAACCGCAGGGATTGTCGGCCTTGGTCGAATTGGTCGTAGCACCGCTTTGCGTTACAAAGCAATGGGGATGAAACTAATGGCCTACGACCAGTACCCCAATATGGAATTCATCCAAGAACACGGTGTTGAACTCGTCGAACTTGATCAACTCTTAGCCCAAGCAGATGTGGTTAGTGTGCATTGCCCATTAAATGATGAAACTCGTAACATGTTCAATGCTGATTTATTTGGACAGATGAAAAACGATGCAATCTTTATCAACACGGCTCGTGGTGGGTTAGTTGTCGAAGAGGATTTATATGACGCACTAAGCCAAGGCAAACTACATTCCGCCGGCCTGGACGTGTTCCAACAGGAACCTCCCCAAGCGGACAACCCATTATTCACTCTCGACAATACAGTCTTCTCGCCGCATGTCGCCGGCACCGACCAAAAGAGTCTTTCGGACATGGCCTGCGAAGCGGCCAGCTATATCGTCGCATTATCTCGCAATGAATGGCCTACTGGTTCGGTAATCAATCAAGAATTGGCCGATAACTGGGACTGGGAAACCAGTCGACAATAAAGCTCAATGACCATAAACCGATGGTGACGCGCAACCCATTTTCGAGACGACAGGGCACCTACGAAACCTCTTAGATCATTTATTTCCATTCGCTCTCACGACCCATGAAACTTTGCCTAAACACTTCGACAATTCAGCCCCAACCGCTTCTCGATAAAATCCAAATCACTGCAGAGGCCGGTTTTAACGGCATCGAATTATGGATCAATGATATATACCAATACATCGGTCAGGGTGGAGAAGTCCGAGATATAGAAAACGCTTTAGCGGACCACGGACTTGAACTTCCTTGTATGATCGCCGTTCGAGGATGGGGTGAGGCAATTGGCAGAGAATATCAACTGCTGCTCGATGAAGCCCGTCGACGTATGGAACTTGCTGCTCGTTTAGGGTCGCCGTTCGTGGTAGCTACGCCACCTCGCGAAACGTGTGAACAAAATCAATTAACCGATCGATTTGGCGATCTCTTAAAGATCGGAGACGAAATCGGCACCCGTCCTACTCTAGAGTACATCAGCTTTTTCAAAGGGCTATCGACCCTCGATGCCGCGTGGGAAATCATACAAACCATCGGCGGCAGGGCCACGCTAATCGCTGACTCTTTCCACACTTGGAACAGCCATTCCGATCGCACTTTGTTGGGACGCATTCCCGCCGAGCACCTCAGCCATTTTCACATTAATGATGCACACCCGACAATTAACTGCTGTGAGCAAACCGATCCAGATCGCATGATGCTTGGCGAAGGGCCGATAGATTTGGAATCAGAATTCGAGATGCTACATAAAATCGGGTATAAAGGAAGTATTAGCCTAGAACTATTTAATGTTGATCTGTGGCAACAAAACCCACTCACCGTGGCCCAACAAGGCTATCAATCTCTAAGTGACTTAGCAACTTAACCTTACCGAATTCAAGGCAACTATGATTTCCGCACTGCAACTTACAACTAGCGATTACGTCATTTTTTTCGCCACGATCATTGGAGCAATGATGGTCGGATTAATCGCTGGTCGCAAGGAAGAAACGTCCGAGGATTATTTCCTAGCAGGAAAGAAATTGCGGTGGTTTGCGGTGGCTGGATCGATATTCGGCAGCAACGTTAGTGCGAATCATATGGTCGGCATGATGGGCGTTGGCTTCAGTATCGGATTTGCCCAAAGTCACTTTGAAATAGGCGCAATCGCCGGCTTACTCTTCTTGTGCTATGGATTCCTACCGGTCTATCGAAAATTAAATCTCTACACATTGTCGGAATACCTCGGTAAACGCTATGACGATCGCAGTCGCGTTTCTTACGCCATTATTATGATTATCATCATGGCCTTTGTGCAAATGGTACCAGCACTCTATATCGGTTCCCGCACCATATGTGAACTGCTTGGCGGAAATGCCATCATTCTCGAAGACTCGTCCACCGCCACAGAACTAGCAGCCACTGCAAATACTACCTCAAACCCACCAGGTGCGATTTCGAATCAATTACAAATCCAAGCGCCGCAATCCAAAGTATCTATGCCGCACTATACGTGGTTTGTAATCGCCTTGGGCGTCATTGCCGGTAGTTACACAATTGTCGGCGGGCTCAAAGCAGTCGTTTATACGGATATTATTCAATCGATCCTCATGTTAATTGCCGGTATCGGACTTGCGGTGTTGGTTTTTTCTCAACTCGGTTGGAATGAAATGCTTGAACTCGATGCCGCCGCCGGTGACGCTTCAAAAATGAACATCTACCTACCGACCTACCACAAAGACCTTCCGTGGACGGGCGTTTTGACAGGTCTGATGTGCATGCATTGTTTCTATTGGGGTACAAACCAATTTATAGTGCAGCGAGCGTTAGGCGCCGTTAGTGATAAAGAAGCTCGCGTCGGGATTATTTCAGCTGGTTTTCTAAAGCTAACCATTCCATTCTTCTCGATTGCAACTGGTGTCTGTTTCTATTATCTGCTGATGAAAGAACAATCTATGGTTAATGACATTGCCCCGGACACCGTTTTTCCAAAATTAGTTACACGATTTATTTCGCCCATCGGCTTTGGTTTGGTTGGCTTGGTCGCCGCCGGCGTTATCGGAGCAATCCTGTCTTCAATCGATTCAATGATGAATTCAGCGGCAACGATCATTTCCGTCGATATTTATAAAAAATATTTTCGCGTCAACGCGTCCGATAAGGAGCTCATCGTAGCGGGCCGCGTCACAATCGTCGTGCTAATGATCACGGCGATTCTTATGGCGTTATTTATCATGGATCCAAATTCCAATGAGAATTTCTTCTTGCAGATCGTCAACTATCAAAACTATCTCACACCGGGACTCCTCGTCGCTTTTGTGTTAGGTATATTTTGGAAACGAGGTACTGCTCCAGCGGCGTTTTATACAATCCTCGCGGGGATTGTACTCTCGTGGATCGTCGTCCAAGTTTACGACAGTGACATGCCCCGACCGCTTTATGACATCGCATTAGATCGAGCGAGCGTGTCTGATTTTCATGCCGGTGAATTTGTGCCCGCAGGATATCTGGGTCAAAACGTACACGACATGAACCAAGATCAGTTCGATGCATTTATTGCGAATGACATTCGTCCCAATATTTCAGCAGTGCAAAAAATGTTTGGGCCAACGCTTAACTTCTTCCACCGCGTCGTTTTTGTACTAGGTCTTTCCGCAATCGTATTTGTCGTTATTAGCTTAATTACGCCCTGCGATCCCGAAAAATCCAAACTTACGTGGACTGGACTGGGAGGTCATCACCCCACACGCTTGAAAGTACTCGCTAAGACACTTTGCCTGTCGCTTGTAATTTTTGCCCTCCTTGGATGGCTTACCGATCAAGCGTTTCTAACGCCAACTCTGGCAGCCTGTTTTGCAGCATTCTGGACTCTCGGAGTCTACGGCTGTGAAATACTCGAAAAAATCAAAACCGACGATAGCGGGATGTCACGCGTTCAATACATTCTCCGCAGTGACTTAACCTATGCTGGGCTACTAGCGGCGACCGCAATGTTCATGATGTACTTTTTCTTTTAATCCAAACCACGTCTCACCTTCTCTTTTAAGAGGAAAAGGCAAAAGTTAAAAATACGGTAGGTGAAAAACGATGACCTTGCAAAAACAAACACGACGTGCCGTCCTTAAAACACTCGCGGCAACTCCAGTTCTTACAAGTCTATCCGCGCTGGATTGCTGGGCAGCGACCATGCTTGCTGAAACGGGAAAGCGGCCTCGTGTTGCTGCTATATATACCTCATTTACATATCGCAGCCATGCACATGTACTACTAGAAAACTTCTTGGAGCCCTATTTATTCTGTGGCAAGAAAACAGACCCTGGAGTTGAAGTTGTCAGTATGTACCGCGACCAGCAACCCGCAGGTGACATGACGGACCAAGTCTCAAAACAATATGGGATTCCAGTTTTCAAGACCATTCGTGAAGCCGTATGTGTCGGCGGTGATAAATTAGCGGTCGATGCAGTGTTGTCGATTGCCGAACATGGCAACTATCCCGTCAACGATCGTGGTCAACGCATGTATCCACGTAAGAGATTTTTTGACGAAATCGTGGCGGTGATGAAGGAATCAAAACAATTCGTACCACTGTTTAACGATAAGCATCTGAGTTATCGGTTTGACTGGGCCAAAGAAATGGTCGCCACAGCACGTCAATATAACATTCCCTTTCTCGCTGGAAGCAGTGTTCCGCTAGCTCAGCGCAAACCGGAAATTGCAATCAAGAAAGGTACACGAATTGTGCAAGCCATTTCCATTCATGGTGGACCGGTCGAATCATATGATTTCCACGCATTAGAAATCTTGCAATCGATGGTTGAGAATCGCCGTGGTGGTGAAACAGGGGTCAAGCGATTGACGTTTTATGAGGGTGACCAAGTGTATCAAGCAGCCAAAGCTGGAATTTTTGATATGGAATTGGCCGATGCGGCGATGACAGCGGAATTAGGTCATTCGATTGAGGATTTCGGCAAACTCGAGGGTGAAGATGAAATTACTCCACACGCCATTGTCTTCGATTACGTGGATGGGCTCAAAGCGACTATTTTACGTGTGGGAACAAGCAGCACACGGTGGAACTTTGCTTGTCGCATCAAGGGCAATGCTGCCCCGCTGGCAACGAGTTTCTATGTCGGACCATGGCAAAATCGCAATCTTTTCAAGGCTCTCGCCCACTCCATTCAAACACACTTCCGTAACGGCTCAGCTCCCTACCCCGTCGAACGGACACTGTTAGTGTCCGGAATGCTGGATTCTGCCATGCAAGGACGTCTCGCTTTGGGACACCCGCTGCATACAAATCATCTTCATATCTCCTACAAAAGTCCCGACCATTCAGCGCTGCGCGAAAACGGGGACTCGTGGAAATTTATAACAGAAGCAATTCCAGAGCCCGAGCGATTTGATAATGGGCTGCCAGCAGAATTCAAAAAATAAAACGAGCTGACTCTATTATGCAACCACTCAATTGGTCAATCATTGGACTCGGACGTTTCGGAAAGATCCATGCCGAAACGGTACGTGAGATAACTGCTGTGAACTTATATTCAGCCTGCTCTAGAAACGAGCAGACATTACAATCTCACGCCAGCGACCTGCAACTCACAAACACGACAACGGATTATCAGGATATTCTTGCTGACCCGGCAGTCGATGTGGTCTCGATTGTGACACATTGGGAAGATCATTTTCAAGTTGCAATCGATGCTCTGCAAGCAGGTAAGCACGTGCTGCTCGAAAAGCCAATGGCCGCGACACTTGAACAATGTCGGGAGATCCAAGAGTGTGCACAACACAGCGACGGTAAATTTATGGTCGGCCATATATGCCGCTTCGACCCCCGTTATGCACTTGCGCGTGAGTCCATTATGGCTGGCGATATTGGAACGATTTGCTCCATACATGCGTGCCGCAATTTACCCACAGTCGCAGGAAATATTCGCCTCGATAAAATCTCTCCCATGATCGGTGATGGTATCCATGATCTAGATGTGGTGATGTGGATGCTCGGCAGAAGGCCACTGAGCGTAATGGCAAAAAATGTACGCGTCCACGATTTCAAATACCCTGATATATCATGGGCCATGTTTGACTTTTCAGACCCAGCGGTGGACCACGAAACGATTGCTGTTATTGAAACCAATTGGGCGTTACCCGAAAACACTCCTACCGTAATCGACGCACATATGGAAATCGTGGGGACTACCGGTCAAATCCATATCAATTGCAGTGAAACCGGACTCCAAGTGCAAACACTCGAGCAAACGAAATATAAAGATACAATGTATTGGCCGCAGGTCGAGAACCAACGCCAAACAGGGATTCTAAAGTCGGAATTAGAATATTTTGCCAATTGCATCCATCACGACCGGCCGATCAATATTATTACTGCTAAGGAAGCACAACAAGCTATGGAAATTATCTTATTGGCTGAAGAATCTGCTCGATGTGGACAGCTTCTTCCGATTTCACCCACAGGATGACTTTACCCAGCGTCGATAATTCTCAACGGCTTGTTCTCTGATATTAAACCAATATTTGAACTCGCCAAACTCCCTCGGTCGTATTATCCTGAAGAGTTCCCGTAAGGCAATTTTATGTCACAAAACCCGCTAGGCTAAGACTACGGTTTGCTGACAGTTTTACACAACTTTTCGCGTCAAGAATCCAATTCCATGAACCACCGCTTATACATCGAAACGGTCGGCTGTCAAATGAATATGCTTGACAGTGAGATGGTCGTCGCCGACCTTCGCAAGCACGGGTATGAGTTAACCCACGATGTAAAACAAGCAGATACAATTCTCTACAACACCTGCAGCGTCCGAGCTCATGCTGAAGACAAAGTTTACAGCGCTCTGGGACGGCTAAAGCTGCTGAAGCGTCGTCATCCTGAAAAGATTATTGGAGTCATGGGATGTATGGCGCAAAAAGACCAGACCACAATTTTTGATCGAGCGCCGTATGTCGATTTAATTGTCGGACCAGGTCAGTTACAGGAAATACCTGGCTTGATTGAGAAGATCAGGGCCGGCGGTGAGCATGAGATGGCAGTCGGACTAGGTCGCCGCGACGGTTCGCAAGAAGACATTCGTAAAAGTCATCTTACGTTTGACCCGCTACGGGATCCAACGATGCGACCGACACCCTATCAGGCTTTTCTACGAATCCAAATTGGTTGTGATAAATTTTGCACTTATTGTGTTGTCCCAAATACGCGGGGACCGGAGCAAGGTCGCCCGCCCGAGATGATCGTCGATGAAGCTCGGCTATTGGCTGAGCAAGGTTGCCTGGAGATCACACTTCTGGGACAAACCGTCAATAGCTACAGCTACACCGCCGATGGCAAAACAACCGACTTGGCAGCCCTGCTTGAAATGCTGCATGAAGTCGAGGAAATCCAGCGCATTAAGTTTGTCACCAATTACCCCAAAGATATGGGGAGGAATTTATTAGAAACTATCCGTGATCTCGACAAAGTCTCGCCTTATTTACATGTCCCGTTGCAGCATGGCAGCAACGAAGTGCTACAACGCATGAAGCGTGGTTATACGGTGGAAGATTATCGAGACATGATGCATCGTATCTGGGACATTGTTCCAGACGCCGCTGTTTCAAGTGACTTTATTGTTGGTTTTTGCGGTGAAACCGACGCTGAGTTTCAGACGTGTATTAATTCTATTCGTGAATACCGATTCAAAAACAGTTTCATCTTTAAGTACAGCGAACGCGAAGGTACTAAAGCTCAGGATGTAATGATTGACGATGTACCCTATGAAGTCAAACAAGCACGTAATAATGAACTGCTCGAAGTACAAAACGAAATCAGCGAAACTGAAAATATTAAATTTATCGGCAAACCAGTCGAAGTGTTAGTCGAAGGCCGCAGCAAGAAATCAGAGCAATTTGAAGAAGATGGAAAACCGATCCAAATGGTTGGCCGGACCCACTGTGACCGCATTGTCGTATTTGAAGGTAACGACCGTCAGGCTGGGAAAATTCTGCCGGTGACAATTTTTGAAACAACGCCATTTACCATGTTTGGCACAGTTGTAACGGAGCATGTCGGCCCCGAAGTGTTTTCACTTTAATCGGGAACTCTTATTGGTAAGAGAAGCGGGAAATAAACAATGTCACGAGTCGTTTTAGCAATGTCCGGAGGCGTCGATAGCAGCGTCGCAGCTCATTTGTTACTAGAACAAGGGCACGATGTCATCGGTGTTTTCATGCGTCATGGCGAAGAATCTGCTCAGTCCTGTGAATTAGACGATCCGGCTGACAACCCGCTATTACCGCTACTGCAAAACCGCGCTGACCATAAACAAGGGTGTTGTAGCGCCTCGGACGCGGAAGATGCACGACGAGTAGCTGATACTCTGTCCATCCCGTTTTATGCGTTAAACCTACAAAAAGATTTCCGCCGCATTATCGACTATTTCGTTGCCGAATACACCATTGGGCGCACCCCTAATCCTTGCGTTATGTGTAACAATTGGATCAAGTTTGGAAAGCTATTTGAATATGCCGACAGCGTTGGTGCCCAGTACGTTGCGACCGGACATTACGCGCGATTAGTCCCCGCTGCAAACACAACAGATCTTCCACGGTTAGCGCGAGGTGTTGATGGCACAAAGGATCAAGCATATGTATTATTTGGTATCGAACGAGATTACCTACAGCGGATGATGCTGCCGGTTGGCGACTATCCGAAAACGGAAATCCGAGCACTCGCTGCTGGATTGGGTCTACGAGTTGCTGATAAAAAAGACAGCCAAGAAATCTGTTTTGTTACATCTGGGCATCACGGTGAATTTGTGCGACAGCGGCGGGGCAACACCGACTTGTCTGGCGACATTGTGACTACCACGGGAACGGTCGTCGGCCAGCATGATGGCATTGAACAGTTCACAGTCGGACAACGCAAAGGACTGGGCGTGGCGTTAGGCGAACCACACTATATTGTTCGCATCGATGCCCCTGAGCGACAAGTAATCATCGGTGAAATTTCTGAATTGGCCAAGAGCTCACTGACGGCTGACCGCACCAATTGGCTTGTCGATATGCCGCTTGACGAACCGTTTAAATGCCAAGCTCAGATTCGTTACAATAGCGCTGCTCGACAGGCAACAGCGTCGATCAATGCAGACAATATTTTGAATATTGAATTCGATGAACCCTGCGACGCGATAGCTCCTGGACAAGCCGTCGTCTGTTTCGATGACGATGTCGTCCTCGGCGGCGGTTGGATTCTGTAATAACTAACAACACCCACACAGTGAACCCCCTATTACATTAACTAAGTATCTTTATAATATAGTTTGCTACGGTTCTTATTCTCCTTACGATGACACCATTTATGGATCCTGAATTACAAAATCGCGCTGATAAAATTCGCAATCAGTTATTGCATTTGCGCGACAGCCTTTGACTATCCTGCGAAAGCAGATGAAATCACCTCCATCGAGTTGAAGATGGGGAAAGCTGGATTCTGGGATAACCAAGAGACTGCACAGCAACTCGTTGTCGAGCTCAAACAACTCAAAACAATCGTGTCACCGATCGAAGAACTCGATACAGCGTCCGCAGATCTCGTTGGACTATTGGAAATGGGGGAAGATGATCCGGAGATCGCCGCTGAGGTGACTACGGAAATTGACCGCTTGGAATTGCTCGTCAATGAACTTGAAATGAAGTCGATGCTGAGCGGGCCTCATGATCAATCTGGGGCCATCATGACGATCAACGCGCGAGATGGTGGCACCGATGCTAATGACTGGGCTGAAATGATGCTCCGTATGTATACGCAATGGGCACATCACAATGAATATTCAATCGGCTTGATGGATCGTAATGACAACGATGTCGCTGGTATTAACAGCGTTACGATCAGCATTCGTGGGCCCTTCGCGTATGGGTATTTAAAAGGTGAAACCGGTATTCATCGACTCGTTCGTATTAGTCCGTTTAACTCCGAAGGTAAACGACAGACCAGTTTTGCGGCGGTCGACGTATCACCAGAAATCGCCGATAGCGTTGAAATCGAAGTCGATGAGAACGAAGTTCGCGAGGACACGTATCGGGCGAGTGGAGCAGGCGGTCAGCATGTGAATAAGACCGATAGTGCCATTCGATTGACACATGAACCAACTGGAATTGTTGTGCAGTGTCAAAATGATAGAAGTCAGCATAAAAATCGGGCGGCGGCCTATAAGATGTTACGTGCGCGGCTCGCTCGAGTCGAAGAAGAGAAACGGGAAGCGGAACAAGCTCAAAAGTATCTCAACAAAGCCCGTGTTGGATTTGGTTCCCAGATAAGGAATTATTTCTTGCATCCCGACCAACGTGTTAAGGATACACGCACCGGATACAGCGAAGGTAATTTTCATAATGTTTTGGATGGTGATATCCAAGGCTTTCTAGATACATTTCTTCGTTGGCGCATCGGGCAAGAATAGAGTAGAATTCGACGCAGTGTCTATTTGTGATATTCCTTGTAATCCTAAAATTACTTTTGCAACGTTTGTTCGAAATCAAATTGTTCAGCGCAGGAATTAAGAAAGAAAATTATGTCAGAATTGGAAAACCTAGAGTCCATTGGACCCGACGCCACTGGATTGCGTATAAGTATGGTTTGGGAAAACGAACGGTTCAAACACTGTGTCGATTGGGTTGCTGGAGATCAAGAATTTCGTATTCTCGAAAGTGTTGAAGGAGACGAAAACGACTTGTGGCCTCCTAGCCCCGCATTGCAACAACTCACCTTAGAACAGCGAACACAAAGTCGCCAAGTGGGCCTGATGGTCGGAATGGCGGGAAATAGTCATTGGTCTGTTGCTATTGAAAATGATCCTCGTGACAAGTCCATGCTTTTCGAAGCTGCTTGTCGTGTGGCTGATACTACAGCTGGCAGCTTAACGACAACTTATAAATCGATGGTACCTGTGAAGATTATCGATCCGATTGAACGAGTCGCCGAGCTTTCGATCGCTGGACGCAAATGTCGCATTAAAGTTGAATCCACTGGGCGCGGAGAATTGGATGAGCTTAAAATCGAAGGGAACATCATCACCATCACTCCCACCGAAATGCCCGAAACTTGGCCGGCAACCGTCGAATGGAAATATCGACTGTTTGGATAAAACTTGAACGCTATAAAATCGGAATTGATCGAATCGCCACCCTTGATAAACAACGAGTCTACGATCAAAATATGTGCTAGCTGTTTAAAAACAATTGACCCACAAATACGGAACCAATCATGGTCTTTGAACATATCGAGAATCTTAAAAATACCTACACCGACAAAAACGTGCTTGTCGATGCAGATCGCCCGGAACTTGGAAGATTCCAAGGGCTTACTGGTACGGTTAAGACGGTCAATATGAGTGGACGCGCATTGGTTGAATTTGATGGTCATAAGAACATCGGTTGGTTTGATATTGATGTCGATTTTTTGAAACTCGTCGACAAGGCTGCCCCTGTGGAAACACCAGTAGCTTCACCGGCGGCTAAAAAACCGGCAGCCAAAAAACCGGCGGCGGCACAACCCGACGCCACTCCCACAGACCCCGCTAATATGAACGTTGCAGATATGCTCGCGGCCGCTCGAGGCGAATCCGCTGCACCCGCTGCTGAAGCACCTGCCGCAGAAGCAAAAAAACCCGCTGCCGCAGAAGCGCCAGCCGCAGAAGCAGAAAAACCCGCTGCCGCGGCTGTTGATCCAGCTAATATGAGTGTCGCTGAGATGCTCGCAGCTGCTCGAGGCGAATCCGCAGCTGAAGAAGAAGTAGCTGAAGAAGAAGTAGCTGAAGAAGAAGTAGCTGAAGAAGAAGTAGCTGAAGAAGAAGTAGCTGAAGAAGAAGTAGCGTCTGACGATAGTGGTAGCGAAGTTCAAGCGCTCCAAGAGGCTAAGGACGCCGCAGGGATGTGTGCCTATTGTCGTAAAGTCGATGCATAGCAAGCGACATTATTTTACATCAAGCATGCGTTGTAGCGCGACGAGCGACCAGCGCTGTGTATCTTGATCGACAGAAATTGTATTGACCGGTGTGCCCTGGGCTAGATTTTCCAGAGTCCAACAGAGATGGGCTAGGTCAATGCGATACATTGTGGCGCACATACAAACCACTGGTGATAAAAAGTGAATTTCCATCTCGGGATGTTCTTTCTTTAGCCGATTGACCAAGTGCAACTCGGTTCCAATCGCCCATTTCGATCCTGCTTCAGCCTCTTCAATGACTTCAATGATTTTACCGGTTGAACCTGAAATATCTGCCAGATCATTTACTTCCTGTGGGCACTCTGGGTGCACCATGATTTGAATACCCGGATGTTCACGCCGAAACGTCTCAACATGCTCAGCCTTAAACATCTGGTGCACACTGCAATGCCCTTTCCAGAGTATCACTTTGCTCTTCTCGATTGCTTCATTACTATTGCCACCCAGTTCCAACGCGTACGGATCCCAAACAGGCATTTGTTCATTGGAAATCCCCATCGCTAAACTTGTATTGCGACCCAGATGCTGATCGGGGAAAAACAACACTCGAGACGTCCGTTGAAACGACCACTCTAAAACCGCAGCGGCGTTGCTAGATGTACAAACGATGCCTCCGTGCCGCCCAACAAATGACTTTAAACTTGCAGCTGAATTAATATATGTGACCGGGGTGATATCTTCACAATCAATCACTTCTCCCAGTTCTTCCCAAGCATTTTCTACTTGGTCAATCGCTGCCATATCCGCCATCGAACACCCAGCAGCCATATCCGGTAACGCCACGGTAATGCGGTCTTGAGTTGCGAGACGTTCTGGGCGATTGGCTAGAATATCAGCCGTTTCTGCCATAAAGTGAACGCCACAAAAAACGATGACCTTGCAATCAACATTATCTGCTGCCATCCGACTCAACTGAAAACTATCACCCCGCAAATCGCAATGATCGATAACTTCATCTTGCTGATAATGGTGCCCGAGTATCATCAATTCCGAACCCATCTGTTGACGGACTTTTTCAATGCGGCTGGACAACTCTTCATTGGAGAGCGACTTGTAAGGTAGCAATTCAAAAGTAGGAGTCGGATCTGTAACGGTCGCCATCATAGCGGTTCTCGGATAATATAATTGCGGCTGATACCGTTTTCACTAATTCTATTATGAACGCTAAACTGTGTTTTGGGAACTGTCACAGCCCCTGCCAAAAGTATTCAGTAGTAGGCATTCAGTGGTGCATAACTACCAAGATGGCAATACATAGATTAATATAATTTAATAATCTATGCATATGTTCGCGGCATGTCCATTGTGGAACAACCTATTGTGATATGTCTTATCTATCCCGTACGACAACAAGCTCATGATTTTGCTGATCGATAATTACGATTCTTTCACCTACAACTTAGTTCAGAGACTAGGTGAAATGGATGCTACTTTGGATATCGAAGTGCACCGTAATGACCAGATTACCGCGGACGAGGTGCAAGCCAAGCAACCCTCGCACATTATTATCTCGCCTGGGCCCTGTACCCCTAATGAAGCAGGGCAAAGCATGAACATCATCGAACAATTGATGGGAACGATTCCTATCTTAGGCGTTTGTCTTGGCCATCAATCCATTGGTCAAGTCACGGGAGCTACGATAGTGCGAGCCAAACAACTGATGCACGGTAAGACTGACGAAATCAATCATGACGACCAAGGAATTTTTGCTGGGCTACCTAACCCATTTATTGCAACTCGGTATCATAGCCTCGTCATCGAACCTGCTACGCTAAGCGACGATTTTCAAGTGAGTGCCTGGACGTTTGCGCCCGATGGTTCACGTGAGATCATGGCAATTCGACACAACTCCCTGCCTCTATACGGATGGCAGTTTCACCCAGAAAGCTTCTTGTCAGATATCGGCCCTGAGATACTACAACGCTTCATTCAGACCTCTGTGTAATCACATAGCGAAAGCAACTCAATGTCAGACTTGCCGAACACGCGTGCTAAGTTACACATGATAAGTATTTCCCAAGCATGGCAAGAAATATATCGGCGAATTCCCCAGCCCACGATCTCCACGTGTACACTCACACAAGCCCTCGGTCGCTTCACCGCGGCCGATATCAAGAGTGACATTGATTCTCCACCATTTGATAAATCACAAGTGGATGGGTTTGCCATCCGCATCGCTGACCTCCAGTCAAACCAATCCCTGTTAATCAACGAAGTTGTTCACGCCGGTCAAACGCCAACTCAGCCTGTGAAAACTGGTACCGCAACGCAAATCATGACAGGCGCACCTATCCCAAGCGGCACTCAAGCAGTTGTCATGATCGAGGATTGCACCGTGAATTTGGCAGCCAATACTGTCGCGGTAGACAACACGACAGTCACGTTGGGCAGTCACATTATGCCGCAAGGGAAATCCTTGAGTTGCGGCGATGTGGTGATTCCCGCAGGATCGCAAATTCGCCCTGTCGAAATCGGTCTGTTAGCAGAAGTGGGTTGTGCTGAAGTACCCGTCACGGCACAACCGAATGTTGCCATCATTTGCACCGGCGATGAATTAGTTGATGTTGACCAACATCCCCAAGCTGGCCAAATCCGTAACAGCAATGAGGCTTTGTTAATTTCGCTCGTTACCGCCAGCGGTGGCAATGTAATTCCGCTGGGCATCGGCCGCGATAATGAGCTGGAATTATCTGACAAGATTCAACAAGGACTACAGTATGACGTGTTGCTGCTTTCAGGCGGTGTGTCCATGGGTGAAAAAGACCTCGTTCCCGCCCTGCTGCAGCAAGCTCATGTGACAGAAATTTTTCATAAAGTGCAGCTCAGGCCGGGTAAACCGCTGTGGTTTGGGCAAGCCGCAAACACGCAGCAACCGACGCTCGTCTTCGGATTGCCAGGCAACCCAGTCAGCAGCCTAGTTTGCTACATGCTATTGGTGGCACCGATGATCAGAGCATATCAACAAGGTACTGGGGAAGTGGACATCCATGGGGATTCCTTGGCAGAATTAACAGCTCCATATACATTACGCGGCGACCGCCCTACATATCATCCAGGGCGGCTCGATTGGATTTCGGGGAAATGGTCTGTCACGCCGTTGATATGGAGTGGCTCGGCCGACCAACAAACACTCGCCCAAGCAAACTGTCTGGTCTTTTTCCAACCCCCACAACGCGAGTATGATGTGGGAGAACAAATTTCTGTCCTGCCATTTCCTTGGTAAACATCAACACCTGTCATTTACAATATATTTCAACAAGGAATCCTATCTCCAATGAGTAGGCCATCACAATTGTCGCGACGCATGACATTTGGATTGTCGCTGTTCGGTGGATGCTTATTGTGGACCGCCTTCCCTCCAATTAATTGGAGCTTCATGGCTTGGTTGGCACCAATGTTGTGGATGCCTTTGCTAACGGCCGATAGGTTTGTTTCCAGTAAATCTCCCAAACGTTTAAATCGCATACTGGGAAATTCATATACGCATATGTGGCTCGCACACGTCGTCTACTGGATGATCATGTTACAGGGGTTGCGACTGGCTCATTGGACAACGCATTTCGGTTGGCTCGCTCTAGGATTATATCTAGGGATTTATCTGCCCTGCTTTGTTTTTGTAGGTCGCTGTTGTGTACACCGTCTTCGTCTGCCGTTACCGCTCGCTGCAGCAATCAGTTGGATTACATTTGAATGGTTACGTGGATACATTTTTTCAGGATTTTCCATGGCGTGCCTATCCCACACGCAAACCGATCACCTGATGTTAATACAAATTGCCGACCTCGGTGGAAATCAAATCATCTCGCTGCTGATCATGCTAATTGCTGGCAGTTTGTATTCCATCATTGTGGCAGCACGAAATCAGTCGAATCGCCCATCCGCAAAAAGAACTATCCTCGTGCATGCTGCGTCGATCCTGTTGATGGTGGCGTTGACTCTGACATATGGTTATCAACAACTCGGTCGGACGTATTCGAATATGTCAAAACAGACGACCGTAGGATTGATCCAAGGATCTATCAATACTCAGTTTGAATTAACTCCAGAACAATATTCCGAGAAGAACAAACGCCAACAACAAAGTTACATTCAACAATCGAAATTGGCTCGCCAAGCAAACGAAAACTTGTCGCTACTTGTTTGGCCCGAATCGATGTATCCATTTGGGCCAACCTATTTCACGGACCCACAACCAGCATCAAAAATATACAAACCACAAGATCAATATTTTGCGGACATCGACGATACAAAATTCCGCCAACACGTTGCAATAGTTCAGGATAATCTTCGTCGCGTAAATCAGGATCTGCTTGCGTTACTCAATTCGAACTCCACGGTGTCGGCAAACAACGGCATACACTTGATTGCCGGAACCGATATTCATGACCTCAGTGTTGTGGATACACCAACTTACAATTCAGCAATTCTATTCCGTCCCGATGGCAAGGTACGCGACATCTATCGTAAGAGCCATCTCGTGATGTTCGGTGAATACATTCCACTTGGAAACTATTTTCCCTGGCTTTATAACCTATTGCCCATCGGACCCGGATTGGCCGCTGGTAACGGTGTGTTAATGTTTGAAATTGATGGTGTCGTTTTTGTTCCCAATATTTGTTTTGAAAGTACGGTTCCTCATCTCATACGAAATATGATGCAACAATCTAACACGCAACGACAACAGGGTGACGTCATGCTAAACCTCACCAATGACGGCTGGTTCTGGGGTTCAGCAATGTTAGATATCCACTTGCGGTGCAATATCATGCGAGCCGTTGAAATGCGGCGAACCAACTTGGTCGCCGCCAACACGGGTATCTCGGCGTGGATCACCCCGACTGGAAAAATCGTGGAACAAGAAGCCAAACTCAAAGATGGGTTTGTGATTGCGCAAGTCGGTAAAGCCACCTATAACAGCGTCTATATGCGATTTGGCGATATTTTGTCAATCATTGCAGCAACTCTCGCTGGTATCTCGGTGCTGCTTAGCTTCAAGGGAAAACTAACGATACGAGCAAGCTAATAGTCTGTTATGGGCATTCTCAGTAAAAAAAACGCATAATTACATGCAATGACAGATATAATTATCCAAGTGACCCATTTTACCAATTTTTGCTTAACATTCGCAAAAAGTAACACTTATGTTGATTACAAAGGGTCTCAACGTCCGAAAAAACAAGAAGTAGCGATTATCCCAATCGCATGCGCAATGTAGATTTTTAGTGATTACCGTTTACAATTGGGATAGAATTCAAGGATGTAGCAGCGTCTACTGATTTTCTTTGAAGATCGATCCCTTAAGTCAACCAGAATAGGAATTGTTAGTGTCATGACACTGATAGGCAAAATATTCACGATATTGATTTTCATCATGAGTCTCCTTTTCTTAGGGTTCTCAATCAACGTTTATCAAACACACGTGGATCTAAAACTCGCAGCACAGAATGAGAAAACAAGGGCCGATAGCTTAGATACTCAGATCGACGTGTTGAAAACAGAAAAGGCCACCGTCGAAGGCAGCCTTAAGCGTGAGCAAGTTGCACGTGCCTATGCGCTGGCAGCTCTGGAAACTCAAGTGAACGCAATCGAATCTGATCTCGCACAGCAAGAAGAACTCGTCAAGTCGACCGAAGCTCGTGCCAACGATCTCTCTAACGCTCTACTTGTCGCAGAAGGAACAAAATCCCAACTCACAGATGAAGTGGAGCAACTAAGAAAAGACATTAACGATTCGCAATTACGGACTGACACTTTCTTCGCTCAAATCCTGACATTGAACGATGAAGTTAATCACCTCAACAGCTTGAAAGCTCAAGCCATCGAACGCGAATCGCAACTCCGCAACCAAGTTGGCCGGTTAGCTAGTGTTGTCCGCCGCAATGGATTGGACGAATTCTCTGACACGGCAGACAAGCCACCAGCACTTGATGGACGAGTAATCGCTGTGCGTTCCGACTTGCTGCAGATATCATTGGGTCAAGACGATGGACTTCGCATTGGACATCACCTAGATGTTTATCGAGGGGCCGTTTACTTAGGTCGAGTTAAAATTCGCGAAACGCAACCAAGTTCTGCGGTCTGCGAGATCATTCCAAAGTTCCTTAAAGGTCAGATTCGCAAAGACGACAATGTTGTCACGAACTTAAACTAAGTTCTGACGAACAACCAGACCGAGCATATTAGAAAATCAATTATGGCTAATAACAAAATACGATTGAATGTTTATACGATGATGCTAGTGTTGTCTTTCATGGCAGTCACCGCATCGACTGTTCTACTCTGGCTAGAATGGGAAAAGTGGCAACCGCAGGGCTAGACCGAAAACTAGATCTGCTCCGCCTCGGCTTCTCGGGGCTATTTGTTAACGTCTTCGACCGCCACCAAAACCGCCGCGACCGCGTACACTACCGGCATTTCGGTCAACCAATAACCGCACTTCGTATTGCTGACGGATTGGTTTACACCACCCCAAATCGTCGTGGCAAGCGAAGTAGTCAACTTCGATGATGATCGGTGAATCTGCCAAGCGATTGGCCGGTAGAACTGAGGCATCCCACTCTAGGCCAACTAGGAATTCCCGCGGATCACCGTCCGCTTCTACTTTTATTTCAGGACCTCGCCCTGCTCCTGGCCCCATCGTAATTCCAACGGGGCAGCGCACACGATATTGGATCGGAGCTGCTAAATTATTCCAATGCACGTGCAAAAGCGGGTCGAGATGAAAACCTAAATAGGCCATTCCCAATCCTTCACTCATAAAGGACTCGTCAACTTCTGCTCGCAATTTTACATAATACGGTTCATCACTTTCTAGTGGTGTAACTTGCACTGCCTTCATTACGGAATTTATTTGTATTCGAGACACGACCCCAGTTGCCGTAGGACGTTTTGCCGCGACTGGTTTCATTTTAAGATCAGCGACGGAGGTTACCGGCGAGACTTTGCCGACCAAACTTTCAAGATCCGTTCGCAGGCTTGTCGCGTTACTCCAACCTCGTGCTTGAATAATCTTACCGGCGGGGTCAATAATGAATTCACTGTTGGGCGCACCGCCAAGCGCAGCTTTGAGACCGTTGTCCATATTGTCACAAATCCATTCGATACCAGACCCTAACGTTCGTTTAGCTTCTTGGACATGCAATAAACGCTCTGCGAGGGTAAAGGGCTGAATGTAACCGTTGTTTTCTGGGTGAGCTAAGGCTTTGTAGATATAGTAAAACTTGACTCCGCGAGGAGCGTAATCTGCCGCGACTGTTTCCAAACTGGGAACATTTCGTAGAAACGGCGGTCACGTCAAGCATCCAAAAACCAAAACTGTATAACTACCTCTCAACGAAGCGGTTGATAATGGATTGCCCTGTCCATCAAACACGTTGACGGTTGGTAGTGTTGCACTCAACAACCGGGTGACTTGACTGAACTGGGCACCACCTGTACGACCACTTGTACGACTGGGTTGAGCATGTAGCGACGTAATATCAATTACGAACAATGCCCAAAACAGGGACAGCGCAATGAGTGAGAATCGACGTCGGATGAGCACAGTGGATGCCTTTAGGGTTGTGATGCTTAAGATAGTTATTTTCTGTGATGCCCTAATAATATAAGAACCATTATGCAGGTCAATTGTTTCACAAACATTTTTCACTTCATTATGAAATACTAATCTAAGAATTTGCATCTAAGCCATGTCTTCGGCTTAGATTCCCGCCGTAGCTATCAGGTTTTTATTCGTGTTTATTTGTCGTTAGAATTGTTCCAAATTGCAAGAATTAATGTTCAACGATTGCCTTTTTTCAACCCATATTTCTACACGTGGATACGGCCAATTTCCGGGGCTAATACATCGTTGGGGGTGATTGTTTTTGGCGCTGTTTTTTGCTATATTGGTGGGTATATTAATCAACTATATGGAACACACTAAAACGTCGTTGTAGGCTATTTTTCTAGTGTTTTTACGTATCTTTTCTTCTCACACTACATCGGTCTCCGGTGAAAGGACACTAGCTTGTCTAGCGACTCAGAACCAGAAAACCCATCTTCCGACGACGAACCAACGATGCTCGGTAAGCTAGTCGATTTACCTATTGAAGACGAGTTGAAGAGCAGTTATTTGACCTATGCAATGAGTGTCATTGTCTCGCGTGCGTTGCCTGATGTTCGTGATGGGTTGAAGCCATCTCAGCGACGTATTTTAGTCGCCATGAATGATCTAAATTTAACGCCTGGTGCTCACCGCGTTAAATGTGCCAAGATCGCCGGTGACACCAGCGGTAATTATCACCCACATGGTGAAGGCGTCATTTACCCCACACTTGTGCGGATGGCTCAGGAGTGGAACATGCGGCACGTGTTAGTTGATAAACAAGGAAACTTTGGGTCCATCGCTGGCCTCCCTGCCGCCGCGATGCGATATACCGAAGCGCGCATGTCAGCCACGGCTGGGCTGATGCTCGAAGACCTCAAGCTGGACACCGTTGACTATGTGCCGACCTACGACGAAACGCGGACTGAACCAACTGTATTGCCCGCCAAATTCCCAAACCTACTCGTCAACGGTACCAACGGAATTGCCGTTGGGATGTCAACTTCCATTCCGCCACACAATCTCATTGAAGTCTGTGATGCCGTTGTCCAATTACTAGATACGCCGGAAACAACCATCCGTGAGTTAATCGATATCATCACGGGACCTGACTTTCCAACTGGCGGAACCATCTGCGGTCGCTCGGGCATCCTCAAAGGCTATACCACAGGGCGTGGTACAGTCATTGTGCGAGCTAAAGCAACGATCAAAGAACTCGACCGCGGACGGTCACAGATTATCATCAACGAAATTCCATATCAGCAGTCTCGAGACCGAGTCGTTGAAAAAATAGCGGGCTTAGTAAACGAAGGGCGCGTTAAGGGAATTTCGGGAATCCGCGACGAATCTGATCTCTCTGAACCCGTGCGGATCGTGATAGACATCAAGCGGGATAACAATCCTGATGTTGTTTTGAATTTGCTGTACAAATATTCCAATCTGCAAGAAACAATTTCGATCATTTTGCTGGCCTTAGTCGACGGTAAACCCCGCTTGCTAAACCTCAAGAAAATGCTCGAACAATTCATTCGCCACCGCGTCGAAGTCATACGTCGCCGAACTCAATTCTTGCTCGTTCGCGCACGCCGGCGTAAACACGTCGTCGAAGGTCAATTACTAGCACTCGCCGATATTGATGAAATCATTAAGATTATTCGCGAATCCAGTAACCATGCCGAAGCCAAAAGCCGCTTAATGGGATTCGCCTGCCCGGCACCAATGCTCAAACGAGTCCTCGGTGACGATGGGTTTATACAATTTCAACAAGAACGAGGGGATGAGGAGAGCTATAATCTTTCCGCTGTGCAAGCCGATGCGATTCTACGAATGACATTGGGACAACTGGTAAACCTCGAACAAACCAAACTGTCCGATGAACATGCGAAACTCTTACTCGAAATTAGCGGCTACCTTGAAATCCTAGATGAACGTCAAAACATCCTCGATATTATTCGAGATGACCTTATTGCGATCCGTGATAAGCATGGAGATGACCGGCGCACTGAGATTTCAAATATCGAACTCGGTAACGTCAATATGGATGACCTGATTACCGAAGAGACAATGGTCGTTTCCATTAGCCACCGCGGATATATCAAGCGTTGTGCGTCGAGCACTTATAAGGCTCAGCGCCGAGGCGGTAAGGGCCTGAAAGGCGCCACCGTCGAAGACGAAGATCCGATTGAACATTTGTTCATTGCCAGCACACATGCCTATTTACTGTTCTTTACGACACGCGGAAAAGTCTATTGGCAAAAGGTCTATGATATTCCAGAACTCAGTCGCACGAGTAAAGGGCGAGCTGTTATCAATCTGCTGCGACTTGAAGAAGGCGAACAGATTCTGAATTGCATCCCAGTACGAGACTTCGACGTCGAAGGTCACTTCTTAACAATGGCAACGCGTCAAGGACTCATCAAGAAAACCGACCTGTCCGCATACAGCCGACCCAAAAAAGGTGGCATTATTGCCATTAAGCTTCGTGATGACGATGAGCTCGTCGACGTCGCCATCGCCAAGCCTGGTGATGAGATTATTCTCTCAACTGCTCAGGGAATGGCGATTCGATTCTCACAAACAGATGCCCGCCCAATGGGTCGCAACACCTCCGGCGTCAAAGGAATTAATTTAAGTAGCAATGACAGTGTCGCTGGAATGGTTGTCGCCGATCCCACCGCCCAGTTGTTAACCATCTGTGAAAACGGTTTTGGCAAACGAACATATTTCGGTCCGAATCGCGACCAAGCCAGCGGTGATGAAGCGTCTAGCAAGGTCTATCGCACTCAGAAACGTGGCGGCAAGGGACTGCGAGATATTAAAGCTACGGATCGCAATGGAACCGTAGTTGATATTATCCGCGTTGATGATGACGACGAAGTCTTGATGATGACCAAAGGTGGCAAAATTCAGCGTGTTCGAGCCAGTGAAATCAGTATCGTGGGACGAAACACACAGGGTGTGAGGGTCATGAAAACCGATGATGGTGATACTATCGCAGCCGTCGTACGTGTACCACCCGATGAACTAGACGATGAAACCGAGGTAACTGCAACAGACGATCCAAACGCGCCGACACAAGAAAGTGCCGTCAACACGAGTGAAACAGATCCCGTTGATGTAGAGGTCAATGAAAACGCAGAGACCCTCGATTCAGAAGTCGCGGATGATTCAGAAGTCGCGGATGATTCAGAAGTCGCGGATGATTCAGAAGTCGCGGATGATTCAGAAGTCGCGGATGACTCCGATGGTACGGACGAGCCAGAGGAATAATTAGCACTTAATGTTCATGCCGAAGTAGGACGAGGCCCAACACGAGCAGGAGATTGAGTGATGTCCAAATCCGCATTGATTACTGGGATCACCGGACAAGACGGTGCATATTTAGCGAAACTGCTGCTTGAAAAAGGGTATCAAGTTCACGGCATGCACCGCCGCACGAGTACCGACAGCCTCGAACGACTCACGGATATAGCGGATCAGATCCACTTGCACCACGGAGATCTGCTCGATGAATTATCGGTATTACGGTTATTAGAAAAAACCGAGGCGACGGAAGTCTACAACCTAGCCGCTCAGAGCTTTGTACCTATTAGCTGGGAAGAACCGCTACATACTGCAGACGTGACAGCATTGGGTGTCACTCGACTACTCGAAGCGATTCGGCAGGTAAATCCTCAAATCAAAATGTACCAAGCAAGTAGCAGTGAAATGTTTGGTAAAGTGCAAGAAACTCCGCAAACCGAAACAACGCCTTTCTGGCCGCGTAGTCCGTACGGTGTTGCCAAGGTATATGGTTATTGGATCACCGTTAACTATCGCGAAAGCTATGATATGTTCGCCTGCAACGGAATTCTGTTCAATCACGAATCACCTCTCCGCGGAAAAGAATTTGTCACGCGGAAAATTACAGATGCTGTCGCCCGCATTAAACTCGGAGTGCAAACTCAACTCAGCCTTGGTAATCTTGATGCCTGTCGCGACTGGGGATTTGCAGGCGATTACGTACATGCCATGTGGCTGATGCTGCAACAAGAAACCGCTGATGACTATGTCATTTCCACCGGCGAACAACACAGTGTTCGTGAGTTCTGTGATATTGCATTCGCCAATGTAGGCCTTAAAACGGAAGACCATGTCGTTACCGATCCACGGTTCTTGCGCCCCGCCGAAGTCAATACACTTCTGGGCGACTCTAGCAAAGCTCAGGACAAACTTGGCTGGCAACGAAAGGTCGATTTTCAACAGTTAGTGACCATGATGGTCGAAGCGGATCTGCAACGCGTTGAACAAGAAATACGGACTCAGAAATAGCACAACATAAAGGACGAAAGATACCGTGCGCGCCATCATTACAGGAGGATCGGGATTCGTCGCTCAGCACCTCGCACAACACCTTTTCGAATGTGGCGATGACATTCTTTTGACCCTGCGAACTGATGAGGGTAACTGTCCATACCCAACACTGCATTGGGATATCACGGCGCCGATGGACCCTGCGGTCAAACAGACCGTAGAACAATTTAAGCCTGACACAGTTTTTCATCTCGCAGCAATAAGCACTCGAGACATCTGTGGAATTGCAGAGCCCTCAGCAGCAGCCATGGCTGTGAATGTCCAAGGAACACAGCATGTGATCGATCTATGTAAGTCGTTATCAACAAAACCGCTGCTACTCTTTACCAGCAGCGTTTACGTTTATGGATCGCGTCGTGAGGCTGTTGAGAATGTACCTGAAGACAACTCTCCAGCCCCGGATAACGGTTATGGTCTAAGTAAGTTGCTTGCTGAGCAGTTACTACGATCAAGTGATTCACAACTACAGTGGGTGATCGCTCGCAGTTTCCAGCACAGTGGACCTGGTCAAAGCGGTTCATTGTTGGTGCCTGACTGGATTAGTAAGTTGCAACACCGACCTACCAATATTACGGTTGGTAATCTCGATACTTGGATTGACATTAGTGACGTGCGGGACGTAGTGCGCGGCTATCGCCTTATTGCTCAACCTCAATTCAATCACCAGACGTTTAATGTTGGCAGTGGGAAAGCCACCCGCAGTGGTGAAATTATGGAAATTTTACAGAACCTAATCGATATTCGTTGTGATATAGAAGAATTACAACCAGGGACACATTACTTACCGATTGCAGATATTTCACACATTACCAAACAAACCAATTGGACTCCCACGATATCAATTACACAAATGCTGCAAGACTGCCTCGAGTGACCGTTTAAGGGTAGATCATTTGTGTTACGTCGAGGTTGTTCCCTCAAAGCCAAGAAAGTCATCCCATGTGTGGACGCTTTACATTACGCACATCATTGAATTTACTGGGCGAGCATTTTTTGTTCAGTATGTCACCTGACATTTCTCTCCCTCAGAAATACAATATCGCACCAACACATAGCGTTGCCACACTGACGGCACCACTTGGTCAACGGCAACTCCATTGGATGCACTGGGGACTGATACCCAGTTGGTCCAAAGACCCCTCTCGTGCAAGCCGCATGATCAATGCCCGTAGCGAAACACTCCATGAAAAGCCATCTTTTCGCCAAGCATTTCAAAAGCGTCGCTGCCTCATTCTTGCTGATGGCTATTATGAGTGGCGAAACAAACAGCCTTTTTTCATTCACCGCAGCGACCACCAACCCTTTGCCCTTGCCGGTCTGTGGGAAAGCTGGACTCCTCCTCAAGCAGCGACTGAATCGGGGCACGATACACCACAGCCTCTCCCCTCCACGACAATCATCACGACTGAGGCTAATGAATTCGCCGCGCCCATACATCACCGCATGCCCGTCATCTTAGATCCTAACAATTACGATCGCTGGTTAGCGGATGACGCCAGCCAAATTGACACACTTCAATCTCTGTTAGTGGACCCCGCCAATTCCAATCAGATGGCGTCCTTTGAATTGACAGCAGTCTCTCGGCATGTCAACAAAGTTGCCAATGATGACCCTCAATGCATTGAACCCTCGGCTACTCAGCAGGAACTTTTCTAAGCGTATAGTACGCTTCTGCGGGAAAAAATGTGCTGTCATTGAGCGTCAAGTTACGTATGCGAATATCGTATACAAATCCTGCTCGCATCTCCACAATCGACAAATGCACAACTCGACCTTCCGCGGACACTCGCACAGCAGTAATTCTCTCGCTTCGTCGATCTCGGTCATCTCCACCATAGGACGTTGTGGAATCACGTGTTGCGGATTGGATCGTATAATTCGTGATATCCGCTGCTCGTTTCGCATCGACAGCTTTCGTGAAACTTATATTGAAACCTGTCGCAGTGGCAGTGACCTCAGCAATTCCAGCGGGTAAGTCCCCGGGAAATTCCATCCTTGCAAGGGTGCCAATATTGTTCGCTCCGCCCCAGCCGCTGTCACGAATCGAGGCAACATATAGGTGCCCCCGAGGAGAAACTGCAACCGCGAGCGGTCCCAATAACGGCTCGCCGGCTGTTGGCTTCTCGAGTGTCAACGGATAGGCGGCCCCCTGATACGTATCTCCGACTTTCTGTAAACTCATCCGTATCAAACGACGCGTGTCATATTCACAGCCGACTAGGTGTCCTTCAAACGGGCCGAACACTGGGCTGCCACTTTGCAATAAAGCCCGCGGGGTTTCCAAAAAGCAAATCCCATTGACACTACGGGTCCACGGATGGGGAATGTCAATCGCCGGCGCTGTCAGCGGTGGACGCGGGCCACCTTGGCGATCGATTTTATTTACAAATCCGAAATGAGCTCCCACTCGGATATGATTCAGTTCGTTGTACGGGTTATAGTTGCCTTGATTATCTGTCACAAACATTTCGCCGGCGTGATTACGTGCAATACCCATCGGAAATCGGTGGCCACTGGTGACAATTTTCACGCTAAAGCGATGAGGGTTTTCCCGAGATGGAGTACGTGGAACCAACTGGAGAACTTTGCCTCGCAGAGCCGCGCCTGCTGGCGTTCTGTCATCCTGCTGGCAGGGAGTCGAAATATAGTAACCACCTTTGCCGTCCGGGATCACACCGACGGCCCAGTCATGATAGTCGGCCGTATGCCCCCAACCGGACACCAATGTTTCTACCGTCTCATGGATACCGTCATGATCGACATCGTACATCCGCAACAGGGCATACTTGTTGATGACATCAATATAATCTTTTGACGCATGCACGCCGTAGGGTGCCGCCAATTCGTCAGCTAAGGCCTGTAAACGATCTTCTAAACCATCTGCGGTTGTATCAACCGCTTGCCACACGCGACCCTTGAGTGACGTCAGTAGCATTCGTCCCGCCGGATCCCATGCGATACCTGTCGGCATAAACTCATCAAAGAACGGTAGCCTGACAGCCTTCACTCCAGGAATGATCTTCAGGGACTGGATCTCTAAGCCCGTAAACTCTGGCAACACCACTGGAAACCGATCGACGTTAACGTTGCTTAAATATCTGAACGTCAATGGGTTTTCATCACCGCCACCCGGCCACAGAACTGATTGATAAGTCGTTTCGTTATCCGTGGATTTTTGTACTTTGGCGTCGGCGAAAGCAAGCTCAATCCATTGCCGACCCGCTTCACCAGATTCCACCAATCGTACATGGTCAGGGAATTCCGTGACCTCCAAGTTCTGATGCCCAAGTCCTACGACCATACTGGCATTAGCTGGTACACCATCAAACCACAATTTACGTTGAATACCGGACAGGCTACTATTTGCACTGCTGCCCGCAGTAGGCCACACTTCACTAAATTCCTGCGTAGCCACAACCATCACCATACGGTCACCGAGTTTAAATCGATATCGCTGGCGGATCCGCAAGCCAGTTGACAATTGTTGCCAGCTATCTAATTCCGTGGCAAACTGGCCAACTGCACTAGGAACAATCAACTGCCCGTCTGCCAATCGCAATCGTAAATCGGGAATCGCAGATAGGTCGCCGCTCAAATTCACGGTCCCCCAACTTGCACCATCGGTTTCCCAGTACCATACTTTGCCCTTGGTTCGTTGCCGCGCGATATCGCCTTGCCACCAACCCAGCATTGTCCCATTTTGCATATCAAACAACAGGTTGTGCCGATTTCGCATGCCGACTAACGCTGGTTTTATATATTGCTGGTCTCGATGAATCAACACATCCGTCAATAGCTGAACACTCGCATGGTGCTCTGGCACGCCGGTTTGTCGAGCAATACGAACGGCGCCGGGTTTGGGCGGTTCGAAGCCTGGCGTATTGAGAACCTTCCAAACAGCTTCAAGTTGATCGCACACCTCGTACAGAAATCTGAACCGATGGCATTTCCATTCGCGGCACGATTCTAGCGGGATTTTGCACCCAGCGAGAAAACCAAATCTTACGAATTCGAGAGTCCAACAGCGACAGATCGGGTCCTTTAGCATTTAAAGGGGCCCGCGGAGCGTCCACGCTGCCGATTTTATGGCAACTAGTACACCCAAATCCATCAGTCGTTACTAATCGTGCCCCTGCCGTCTGTAATTCTTCTGGAGTTCGTTGCGCTGAAGAAGGTAACGTCTCAAGCAAATCTAAAAACTGACTGGGGATGCGGTCTTTTTCCACAAACCATTGTGAAATTTCATGTAGTCGCTCGTCGGAAAACCCAAACTTAGGCATTTTAACTTTCAGCCAAGGTCGCCGTACGACTGTTTTACGTTGTATCGAATCATGTAACGCTTTGTCGTGTAATTTATCGCCAACACTGTTTAATGACGGCGGGGTTAATGCTGCAAACAGCGTCGACAACTCCGAAACCTGTTTGCCAATATCCGGTAGATGTGCAGCGATGCCCTTAGCATCCATCCGCGCGTGGCACTGGAGACAATTATTTTGAGTGACTAATAAGGACTGCGTTGAATCGGCAGTTGCCGACTTCATCTTCCGCAGAAATAACGTTAACGCTGCTTTATTATCAGCTGACAACGAATAACCAGGACGTTGTCGCAATGGACTGGGATTGTCCATACAACTATTTTTAGTCGGAGTCGCCACATCAATAGCTACAGGTTTCTGCGGCTTAGATTCATGACAGCTAGCGCAGCGATGTGTGTCATATAGCTTTCGCCCTTTCTCCGCTAACGGTTCTTCAAAGACGAATTGCGGTATATCTGATTCGCCCACATCGTCAGATAAGCTCTTCAAATAGGCAATGACATCGTTGCGCTGTGTCGCGGTTAAGTCGACCGTTGGCATCCGGTGGTGAGAATTTACGTCAGCGGGGTTTTCAAACCAAACTTGCCAAAAATCCTCTCTACGTTTTTGCGCTATCCCATTTAGTTGACCTCCATCAAACAACGTCGATTTTCCTAATCCATCCGCTTGATGACAAGCCACACATCCCACGGACGCAAACACCGTTTTGCCCGCCTTGAAATCACCCTCGAGGGCTAATTCACCATTGGGCTCCGGGTTTGTCGAGGATTGAAAAAGATATGCCGTAAGGGCTTTGGCCTCTTCGGCCGTAAACCCAAATGCTGGCATCCGACTACCGAATTGTACAGCATCTTCATCGCTGGAAATCTTGCGTTGCAGACGCTCGACAACCCAATCGGAATTGAGGTAATCGCGCATGTGATTCAGAGCAGGTGCGGGGCCCAACGTCGCGTCAATCTTCAAGTCCGAGTGGCAACTTGCGCATCGCAGTGCGTGGGCCAAGTGTTCACCATGGCGATACACACCGTCGGCTGATTTATCCGGAGAGTGGTACAAAAACTGATAACCAATTGGCTCAAACTGAAAAGCTGGGCCTTGCCAATAGAGCTTTAACATTGCCTGATCCGACGTCGATTTATAACGAATCGTGATCGGGTGCCAGCCGAACTGCATATCCAGCGGCCCCGTTGACACCAATCCAGTTTTTTCATCTCGTACGCTCACCGTGCGTCCCTGGAACTCCAATTCAACTTCACCTTGGCAATCCATCGAAATCGTGTGAAGTCCTACCGATTGGAAAAACAAAAATCCTTTCCAGATAGCCTCAAACTGCGTCCCCACTAATCGCGTATCCGGAGACTGTTGCGCCCAATGAAATGACACAATCGCATCAACTCGCTTAGCTTCATTCCCTTGGGTATCTTTATAGGTCGCCAGCAACCCAGGAATATATTCGTCCGACAACTCGTCAAGAATTGCCTCTCGATTCCCCTGTGCAATACACAATTTGCTGCTAAAGGTTGTACTCACGACGCACACCACGCAGATCAGCGCCACTAAGCAACATCGACGTCTATCATTTCGATTCGGGTTTTTCATCGTTACCTTTGTATTATAAATCGGCATTCTAAAAGTATTACAAATCATTCTACGCGGGTTCGTATTAGTAGCTACATAACATCCATTCACCTAGTGATATTATTCTGGTCGCGGCACACCAGATTTTTCAAACGCTAGAGACATGTTTTTATAACAAGTGCGAATTGCCTGTCGCGGATCGTACCCAGTTTGACGCCATAACATGCTGCTTACTTCGCAAGATATATCACCTCGATATCCACCTTGAAAGAGTAACTTGATTAACACCGCAAAATCAATTGCGCCAGTGGAACCGGGAAGCTTAAACTGATATCCACCTTCGGGATTTTTGATAGTATCTTTCACCGCCACATGTGCTGTTTTTGATACCGCTTGTTTCACCGTAGGCTGTAATTCCAATCCCGTAAAAATATAGTGGCTGAAATCGTATACCATCCGCAAATGCTGTGGATTGCCCAATTGTTGCATGATCCAAAGTGCTTGTTCTGGATTGGACATACCACCGCCGCGATGTGGTTTGATACAACAGGTCACGTCATACTTAGCCGTAACTTCTAGCCATCGGCCCACTTGCTCCACCAATAAATTTTTGCGGTTATCCCAATCACCACCACCTAAAACCGTTTGTATGACACAATTCTTATTGTCGGTTAAATCTCGCACCAACTCAGACGCCGCTTCTATTCGCTTGAGGTTACCCGTGTTGACCTTGGCATCATCTGATGGCACGGTGTGTTCCATCAATGACGTTAATACTAATTCTGTATCGTAGAGAATCCGTTTAACTTGCCGGCGGCGGGAAGTCGACATATTTTCGGGTGCCGCATCGAATCCTTTCGTAGCTGTTAATTCAACTGCGTCATAACCGGTGACCGAAAGTACTGGCAGCACTTGTTCTGTCGTGATGCCGCGTGCACCATAGGTGCTGAAACCAAGCGTCATGGTGTTACGAGTTTCTGCGGGAGCAGCTTGAACATAGGGACTGGCAACACACGTAAGTGCGGCGGAGGCTAGAAACCGCCGGCGAGAAGAACCGAGGAAATCAAACGACGAGTGCATCAAAACGGAACACCTACCATCAACAGAAAAAAGTTGCGAATTAAATTATCAGCTATGATTATAACGAATTACGTTGTCCAATACGCACACCGCGGACGGTGAATAACAATCCTAATCCCAAGTGGGTTTTCGTTTCTCTAGAAAGGCGTTGATACCTTCGCTAGCATGCGAGGTTGTACGGCTGGCTGCAACCATCGCTGCGCCAAGTGTCAGTGTAGTTTCAAGACGCTCCGCAATCGTCTCGTTTAACAACTTCTTGCACATCTGCTGTGCTTGAGCCGACCCCTGTGCAAGGTCGACTGCTAACTGCTGAGCTCGTGCCCATAACAATTCATCATCAACTATATCGTGAACAAGACCATACTGTTTCGCTTCTGTGGGTGTCATCGCGGCACCTAACAATCCCAACCTCGCCGCCATCGAACCTCCAAGACGAAACTCAAGCAACCCTAATGTTAACCCGGGCACGAGCCCACGATGAACCTCTGGACTAACTAACGTCGCTCCCTCAGAGGCGATAATGAAATCGGCAGCTAAAGCAATTGCTAATCCCAATCCAACAGCAGGCCCGTTCAATGCTGCAATGATCGGTTTTGGAAACCGTAGCATCACCATCAGCAACTCAGCTATTAACTCAACGTCTTGATGCGTCGGTAACATCTCTTGCGGGTTTAAATTACTTTGTAATTGTTTGAGATCCGTGCCACTACAAAAAATCTGCTGGCTACCCGTCAAAATAACCGCTCGAACATTCTTCTCTTGATGCAAATCACCCAATGCTTCTTGCAATTGAATCAAGCCAAACGTTGTTAATGCATTACCACTCGAGGGATTGTTAATCACAATCGTACCGCTAGGAACATCTTTACGCACTTCGATGATATTTTTCATGGTGCCTGTGATTTCTCGCTATTGTTGGTTTCTTTATTCTGTTGAATGTTTTCTTCAATCAACAAGTCAACTCGACCCGCTTGGCCTCGACTCCACATTTGCAACCCCTTAAGTCGAATCTCGCCCTGTTGATAATAGACTTCGCTTAGGCTTTCGAGATGAGACCGAAATCGATTGCTGCGTTGTACTGTGAAGTCCACAGGTTGTTTAATGATGGCTTGGGCAACCATCCTTTCAAATAGATATCCGGCGATCAGTTGATGTCCTCGAATTGTTGGGTGGACGTGATCTAGAAATAAATTATCACCTGGAATTTGAGCTGGTGACTGTTCCGCGAAATGTTCTTGCACGTCAATTACTTGCAACGCCGGACCGCTTGGTACTGACGCCAAAAAATCGTTCATCACTGTCAAAATGCGCAACGGACATATGTCTTCGTCTTTGGCGCGCAACAACACATCTCGCGCTGCTACCCCAGCACCATTGTCCAGCAACAATAGCCCAGCTTGAAATAGTGTGGCGGCGTTATGCGGGTCGAGTTGAGTAAGTCGATGAGCTGATTCTCTGATAGGTTGAACTGACCGACTCTTTAATTGATTGGGAATATTTGCTTTGGTTTGTTTGATGGATTGAATTGTCTCTGGGTCTAGTCCTGATGTTGGCGCTGACTTAAAAGGGGTGCAGTCGCGAATGTTGGAGGCCGGATTACAGAGGTATAATGGAATTCGATTGGAATCACATATTTCAATCATCTTGTGGATATTGAATTTAAAATGTTCGATAACATTCGCTTGCCATGTACGGTCGCGCTGGTAGGACTTCAATCCTGATCGTTCGTCGAGAATCGTCTCAACTTCTGTGGCGAGACTAACTTGTTCTGTCGAAACTTCATCTCCTGTTATTTTATGCCACGCTGCGCGAACTAAATGTATGGTACGAATGTTGCGGACGGCATGCTGGCTTATCGACTGCCAACCTGATGGATCTCGTAAATGGGCATACGTACGATCTTCCAGAAACTCGTTATGTCCGGTGTAAATAACTACTAAGTCAGGTTCGTAGTTCATTATCTCGGTAAGAATCGGGAGCAGTCGATAACTGGCATAGGAAACACCGCCGCAATTGACAATCTCCCACTTGCGGTTGGGATCAGCTACTTCCAGTTGTAGTTTAAGCCAACTGGTAAAGGAGGTTTCGACCGCAAACGGACGGCCTTGGACCGTGGAACCGCCGAGACAAAAGATTCGAAAAGTATCATCCGTTTTGTTCTTGGAAAACGATGCATCTTGAAAGTATCGTTTCCGAGCGGCTACTGTTTGGTACTGCGTTTGTTCCGCGTTGAGCTCAAATAGCGATACCGGATGATTGATTGCAATAAACGGATCGAGGGTTTCATTGATAGCGCCTATGCCAAGTATCCGCAGGCTAATTTCGAAAAGCAAAAACGGTACTAGCCCGAAACCAATAGCCGCACAGCGAAATCGCCATGAACGCTTAATTCGTATTTTTGATTGTTTTGCCGCCATTCGCTTAGTTTACAGTTAATGCGTACCCCTTTGGTGGGGGGAATCTATGTAATCTTTTATTGATATAACGGTCGAAAACCGATAATCTAGAACGGTAGGGAATTTATTTTATTAATGCAAGTGGCAGATATACGCTTTCATGACTTCAGCAAACGAACAATCTAGCAATCATCATACTAACCACGCGTTTTCCGCTCTACACGGAAGAACTCGCGAAGGAATGGTGATGCACGACCGTCGTGGAATGTTGAAAGCGAGTATGGCCGGACTCGCTGGCCTGTCGCTGCCCGGTTTGTTACAAGCTCGAGCGGAAGCCACCGCAGCCGGTAAGCCGATTAGCAATGGTAAGAGTGTAATATTGTTGTGGATGGCCGGTGGTCCAAGCCATATTGATACTTGGGATCCAAAACCAGATCGCCCTTTTGAGAACCGAGGACCATTTGGAGTCACTAGCACTAAAATTCCAGGCGTGCAGATATGCGAACATTTGCCACGTCAAGCTGCCATGTTGGACAAGGTTTCAATCATACGCAGTGTTGATTGCCGCGGCAGTAGCCATCAGCCTAATAAAGTGATGCAAACGGGAAATCGTAACGCAGCGCCTCGAACCAATCCTCGGGGACATCTGTATCCCAGCTTTGCTTCGATCATCGCCCGTGAAAAAGGTGCTAATCAATCTGGCATGCCGGCTTACGTCGCGTTTGAAAAACACGCATCACATGTCGGTAAAGCGGGTTACCTCGGAAAACGATACGACCCGTTTCTAGCCAATCAAGCTTGTCGACTTCCTGTGTATTCGAATGTCGGAGTCGATTCCGGAAATCTTTCCGGTGCAAATCTATTTTCGATGCCAGCCGGTTTGAGTTTGGAACGTGTCCACAACCGGAGGCTGTTGTCGCGTCAATTCGATAAGATACGCACAGGTTTAGATTTAAACGGTTCGATGGAAGCCTTGGATGTTTATAACCAGCAGGCCGCTGATATGATTCTGGGGCGACGAGCCCAAGAGGCATTCGATATTAACCAAGAACCACAACAGGTTCGGGATCGCTACGGAAAACATTTGTGGAGCCAACAGGTTCTGCTAGCACGGCGACTTGTCGAAGCCGGCGTCAGTTTTATTACGCTTGACTTAAGTTATCACACCGCCTCAGGGACTTGGGATAACCATGGCATCCCAGGTGGAGTGTATGGCGGTATTTCCAAAGGATTGAAGCCGTTGTTAGATTTGTACGACCATTTCCATACGACGTTGATCGAAGATCTTGAAGAACGCGGAATGTTGGACGATGTGCTGGTTATCTCAATGGGCGAATTTGGGCGTACTCCTAATATTGGCACTCAAGACAGCACCGATGGGCGTAACCACTGGCCCGTCGTCATGAGTATGTGTCTCGCCGGCGGTGGCATGCGACATGGACAGGTTATCGGCTCTACCGAAAGAGATGGCAGCGATATTCGTACTCGGCCTGTTACTCCCGGTGACATTGGAGCGACTATTTACCGCCACATGGGTGTACCGATAGACGTTACGTATCAAGATGATAGTGGACGCCCGATCGCTTCTATAATAGATGGCGCTCCAATCAGCGAGCTATTTTAGTAGAAGCTCCCCTCTAAAGCAGGTCTGCAAGTCGGTTTTCGGTTTGTACGTTGTATAACGTTTGTAATGGCCACCATAAAAAAACAAAATAATTGAAGGTCTGCGCGTCGATATCGAAAAAGCTAAATAGTTTTTTGTCGATCGGCGAACGGATGCGTCGAGTCCCGTTAAGGAACCCTAACGGATTGGGACTCCCATCATGAATAAAAAATTCACATTCGTAATTGTCGTTACCATCATCTTGTTGGCGTTATCACACGCTCACAAAGCCTTGGGGCAATCGTCTCCAAATACTGCGGAGGCCCTCACAGGGCAACCGCATCCGGCCGTAGCCCGTATTCGATCACTGGAATCCAATGCAACGTCATTTGGTTCTGGCACGTTAGTTTACCGGCAAGGCAAACAAGGTATCCTAATTACCAATTACCACGTCATTAAAGATGCCCAAGATGATATTCTTGTGACATTTCCAAACGGCTTTCGCTCGTCTGCCAAGGTCGTCGCTACCGATCCTCGTTGGGATCTCGCAGCCCTACTGATCTGGGCTCCGGAAATCCAACCGGTCGTTATCACTGATAATCCAGCGAAACCTGGAGATACGTTGACGATAGCAGGTTATGGTTCGGGGCGTTATCAAGCATCTTCGGGAATCTGTTCTCAATATGTTTCTCCGGGAAAGAATCAACCTCGGGAAATGGTAGAGTTGCGGACCGTTGCTCGGCAAGGAGACTCCGGTGGTCCGATTTTCAATCAGAACGGAGAACTAGCCGGCGTGCTGTTCGGTGCTGGCTGGCGGACAACGGCCGGCAGTTACAGTGGCCGAGTCAAGAAGTTTTTGGTGCCCGTTGTAGCTCGTATGCAACAAGTGCCACCGCCTCTGGCAAACACAGCGCCTATTACGATTCCACCAAACCAAAACTCAGGGACTGCGGCAACTAAACCTCAAGCAAAAATTACAGGCCTCAATCTTGAAACGGAATCCGATGGCGCGGGCACCAAAGCCGCTCCCGTAATAGCTTTAGACTCACTTGAATTACAACCCATTGAAATCACGAGTGAATCCGAAAATGCCGGTGAAAACGCAGTTCTGATTGAAGATGAATTCGCCAACGCAGACCTGATGGATGAGAATTTCTTGTCGCAAAATGTATCGGTAGCGGTTGAAGTGACTGAGCCAGCAGAAGGTACAAGTGGTGCAACTGAAGATACACAAACCGAGGCACCCGTCGACGACCTGATAGATAGCGACACGACAGTCGAAACAGACGAGGAACCAACCCTAACACCAGTCGACATGGAAACCGATCTCGAGGAAGCCAGTATTCCACCGCAGAAAGAATCGGCCGAACCCGCAAGTGAAACCGTTGACACGATAGTGACTGAGCAACCTGGGCACACTTCCGACGCAGCAACCGAGGATACGACGAATGTTTCAACAGACGCTGAGCAACTATTAGGCTGGAAACAAATCGCAGGCGACACGTTGCTAAAGCAAATCAGAACCCTACTTGCCGGTGTCGGTTTCTTAGTAATCGTTGTGCAACTTGCGCGCCGCCGTCAATAAGTTGCGCCACGTTACCGCGCCAAAGGGTACTCATTCGCCCGTCAAATGTGCGGCGTTAATCCGTCCATCGTGCAAGGCACTAGCGACAAGAGCATGGTGGCAACCAGCGGTAGCCATGGACTTCAGGTCTTGTACACTACGGACACCACCGCCAGAGATAATATCCAAGTCGGGGAACTTGTCCGCTAATTCTTTGGTTAACGACAAAGTCCACACACCCTGTCCGCCACCGACTGCAGCCACATCAAGTACAATCATCTTTCGATAGCCAATTTCAATTGCTGTGCGTGCTACGCCCATCGCATCCATTTGCTGCCACAAACATGTATCCATACCAGTATCGGGCACATTCAATTGGCCGCCTTTTAGGTCCAAGCTAAACACCGCCCGCGCTTGCCCCACTAGCTTAAAGACCTGTTCTAAATCCTGTGGCTTGGGACAACACTCTAAGGCAACAATAACGTGTGCGAGCCTATCCAACGGAATTTGGCCGCTCAGCTTTTCTAGTGTCTGCAGAGTCGCTGTCCCTGCGTCGAGCCATACGTTGATATCCGTATTGAGTAATTGCGCAATTTCGCTGACATTTGCATCGCCACCCGCGATGGCATTAAGGTCTGCAACATATAAATCCGTAAATCCAAAATATTGCTGCAAAGACTGACAAATTTCCAGTGGTTCTGCGCTGTCCGCTAGAACACTTTGAATCGGTTGATAGGAAGCTCGCTGCCCAGCTTTGCCATGGACGACTTTGCCATCGAGCAGATCAATCACTGGAATGACGCTTATCTTTGGATGTCTTGTTTCACACTGCAATGGATAGTGTCCGTCATTCGAACGTACTAGGAATAATCCACATGGATTCGCAGGCAAACTTTCATCCGCTCGCTACAGTGGAAATTCGTCTTCTGCTGCTTGCGCTGCATAGATGGGCATATGACGATAATAGACTTCAAGAATCATCGTTGCGAGTGTCGTTGTATATAGACGACCACCTGAGCGAGCGCCATGGTCAGATCCAATCGACCAACTACCACTGCTATGGCCATTACCTTTTTCTTGCGAGGCCACTAGATAATCACGCAACTCTTTGTTCCAAACGTCCCAGCGTTTACCACCGGTGTGACGCATAACTTGTGTGGCGTAATAATTGAAATACATATTGCCTTTAGAGGGGCCCCATGTGGCAAGTTGAGCCACGCCACGTTGCAATGCGGGTTCTTCCTTTTTCCAACCCATATACATCCGGCATAACAAACCAACAGCCGTTGTTGCTTGTCCCGCTCCGGGTGTTGTGTAACCATAAGTTGCACCACTATTGGCAGCAACGGAATCCAAGAACTTGTAGCATCCTTGAATCGTGGCTGGTGGAACTTGAAGATAGCCCATGTGACCACTTTTGAGAGCCATTAACTGCCAGCCAACAACCGACGTGTCACCCGCTTGTCGAGCTTTATATCGCCAACCACCGCCAACAGGATCTTGTGCGTAGACGATAAAGTTCAACGACATTTGTGCTGGAGCCATTAATTGACGATCTTTAGTCATCGCAAATGCTTCACAGAGCGTAATCGCCGCTAGTCCGTGTGAATACAAACGACCACCGGGATCGGTTAAATCACCAGTGGCGCCTTTAACCTTCATCGAACGGGTCAGATAATACAGCCCAGCTTCAACTTGTTTCTTATACGCACCTTTTTTATGAGTATTGCCGGCTCCCAAAAATGGAAGCAAAGCCATCGCCGTGGCACCATTCATGGAAGTCTTTAAGCTGCCGGGTTTACTGCAATTACAACGTTGACCGTTCAGGGAGTGGTCAAAACTCCAACTCCCATCGCCGTTTTGATGATTAGCAATCCACTTCAGCGCCATTGCAACGGCTGCTTCGCTTTGTTTGGTTCCACCGTAGTCACGTACCATTACCGCTCGCGCTTCGGCTCCACGCCCAGAAATACCTGACCCAACTACCGATTCGGTAGACGACAGCAAGTCCGTAGTGGGCGCAACTCGGTCAGCAATTTTTTCAAACTCAACTGCAGCCACTGGGGCTTCGACGTCATCCGCAATTTCAATCTCTTCAACGTCTGTCACTTCCGATATCGTATCGACCTGAACTTCCACCTCGATATCTTCTGTCGGGATATCAATCGGTTCGTCCAAGGCATCGGTTAAGTCATCGACAATTTCTTCGATGATGTCATTTTTGCTCATAACCGATGTCAGCGACGGTAATTCTTCGACTTCAAATGGAAGCATCATCAAACCTAGAATAACCAAAATGACCATGTGAATAACTAGGCTAAACATCCAACTTGGTACCGCTTGAAACAATATAAATCGGCCAGTGCTACCTGATGCTTCATCGGCCGCTAGCTTATCTGTTGTGCTATGCGTAGCTGCCGGAGCTGGTTGTGGTGCCGGAGCTGGATGTGGTGCCGGAGCTGTAGCAGGGTTAACTGTATTATCAGCTACGTTTTGTTGAGTGTTTCCGTTGTTGTCGTTCATCTCAGACATCATATATTACTTTCAAGGTGTCATGTATGTGCGATGTTAGCGTTATTCTATACATGCTCGTTACATGCTCGTTTTATGCGGTCATTATGCAAACAATCATGCAACGATAAAACTAGCCGAGAGCGTTATTCTTATTTTATACGTTTGGCGTCACAAGGATGCTAAAAACCACTACTATCACCTATTAAAACTATCGGATTTTACGATAAAATCAAGCGAGTCAATTCCCGATTAATACTTAAAAAACGGTTTCACCGAAGAAAAAGTACTCTTCGTTCCGCAAATAACGAAAAATACCTCGACGTCGCTCTTTATCTCTTTCCCACTTAATCGTAAAAACGAGGTGACGGAGAAAACCGAAGTTGTCCTGAGATTTCGGTCCTTTAGCCCCTGTTAAACAAGCTATAGCAAGTCTAAAATGAAAAATTGATTGAAACCAATTTGGTATTTTATGATTTTATAGCACTCGCTTAATTGAATAAACGAGCGCAAACGGCTTGAAGGACGTAAACCATGGCAAAGAAAAAAGTTGAAACTGTATTCTTAGTATGTGAAGAAACAGGCGATTACAACTACGCGATTAAGCGAAAATCTGGAGGCGAACGACTGTCGGTTAAAAAATACAGTCCCCGTCTACGTCGTCACACGACACATGTGGAAAAGAAAAAATAACGCATGCCGATGTAGCCATGTGGTACACCGTTGTTGACAACCAAGCGATCAAGCGTCCTTTGTTATTTTCAATCGATGTCACCCTAAAAATCTAGCGAGCTCATAATTGTTCGCAATACACTATAATAACGACTCGCCAATTCTTTTTGATTGGCGAGTCTTTTGATTTTGTAAGCAACAGGAGAAAGCCACGGGACGGCTTCCACCAACAAATTCAAGAATTAGATCAAGGAAGGTGAGGTAGCAATGCTCAAACGATGGAAGTTTCAATCTTTCGATCCTGATGCGGTTGCTGCTCTAGAATCCTCCGCTCGAGTACCGAACATCGTGGCCCAATTACTTATTGGCCGCGGGTTATCTGACCCTGCAGCAGCTCAAGCCTTCCTCAATATGAAGCTTACCGACTTGAGACCACCCGGCGAATTGCCCGGTGCTCAGGCCGCCGGCGAGATTATCTATCAAGCGATTCAAAATAAGAAACGTATTGAAATATATGGCGACTACGACGCGGATGGCATGACCGCTACGGCCATATTACTTCGTTGTCTAAAACGACTAGGCGCCGATGTCGGATATTTTGCTCCCAATCGAATGGACGATGGCTACGGTTTAAACAGTGATGTATTAAAACGGTTGCATCAGCAGGGAACGCAAATGATCATCTCTGTAGATTGCGGTATTGCCAATGCCGAACAAGCAGACTTAGCCAACGAATTAGGACTCGAATTAGTAATCACTGATCATCATGAATTTGGCGACCGCTTGCCCGCGGCCACTGCGATCGTACACCCGCGACTGCCGGGTTCCGATTATCCGTTTGGAGGTCTTTGTGGCGCCGGTGTTGCCTTTAAACTTGCTTGGCTGCTCTGCCAACTCGACAGCGGTACTGAGAAAGTCACCCCCGAGCATCGGGATTTTCTCATGATGATTTTGGGGATCGCTGCAATTGGTACCGTGACCGACGTTGTACCATTAGTTGATGAAAACCGCGCTATCGTAATGCATGGATTGCACAGTTTAAAGAATCAAGCATGCCTAGGTGTCGAAGCATTAAAGAAAGTCACGAAGATCCATAACAAACCGCGTCTCCACAGTGATGATATCGGCTTCAACCTTGGGCCGCGATTAAATGCTGCTGGACGATTAGGTCAAGCAGCGCTTGGCGTTGAATTGCTTGCGACGGATGATCCCAAACGTGCGCTTGAACTCGCCACCTACTTGGACCAGCTCAACGAAAACCGTAAAACGATCGAACGCAGCATTAATATTGCAGCAACGAAACAAATCAAGGAAACCTACGACGTCGACAACGACCCCGCGTTTGTCTTAGCCGGTCATGGCTGGCATGCCGGAGTGATCGGTATTGTCAGTGGTCGCTTAGCGGAAAAATATGCACGTCCGGTAATCCTCATCGCCTTGGATCAACTAGCGATCAATCCTGGAATCGGATCAGCTCGTAGTGGTGGCAGCGTAAACCTTCATAAAACACTTCAGCAATGTACGGAACACTTAGAAAAACACGGTGGGCATGCTGCCGCCGCAGGATTTACTATCCAGGAGAAAAACGTCGCGGCCTTTCGCAGCGATTTCTGTGACCAAGTCGCCGAATTGCTGAAAACCGAAGGCAACATGGCAGAGTTGTTTATCGATGCGGAGGCTCCTTTTATTCAACTAACCACTCAAAATGTCGAGCAAATACAACAATTGGCGCCATTTGGACAATCCAATCCTCGCCCAATATTCGTTGCGAGTGAAGTCGAGATTGTGCCCAAGTCAGCCAAGCGAATGGGCGGGGGGCAGCGTCACCTAACCGTCACGCTAACTCAATTTAATAAAAAAATACGTTGCGTAGCATTTGGACAAGGGGATTGGGCCGAGGAACTTGACCAAATCAGTGGGCCAATCGATGTTGCATTCAAACCCGTAATCAATGAATTCCGCGGCCAACGCAACGTCGAATTACACCTTGAAGACTGGCGACTCAGTCAGTAGGATCTCAGTCGCGGTTCGCCGATTCGTTCATGATTTCCATGTACCGTTTGATACTTCTCTCATACGCCAACCAAGCTTCATCTCTTTCTTCTTGGCTGATATATCGATTTCGTAATTTCCAGAGTTGTCGAGTGGATTCCAAGCACCATTGAGCACTGCGACGCGAAGCACGGATTGGTTTTTCGGCGACAATTACGTTTACGGGGTTCGTATGTAGTTGTGGAAACTGACGTAAAGCAACCCAACTACTCTGCGTAATCTCTACATCAAATTTAAGCTGGTGCACTTTGCCATCTGCAGCAACGCGTTGCTCGGCAACTTTTTGGCCATTCACAACTAATTCAACGATCCGCTGGCCACCTTTTACAAATTCCAGGCTTCGGGGAGCATGTAATTGCACCGTATCCCCAGCGACTCGGTTCGATTCAGGGTCCAGCGTCCCGTAAGCAACTCCCACAGGTGTCGCCGGAGCAAACGCAACATCCGCAGTAACTTGGACTGATCCCGCTTGGGCTAACTCGACGTCTTGTCGTCCTGCGGAATGACCATCGACTGCAAAAGACAACGCATGCGCGTAACCATCAGAAACATAGGACTGTCCTTTTCCTAATCCCAAACACCACGCCGAATAATCAACCCGCTTAACGTCTCCTAACTGCACATACACTCGACCCTGCCCTACTCGACGACTCGACATACAAGGGAAATCCGTCTCTCCGCTCAACTTCAACGGAAAGCCACAATTCAAGAGGTGGTACCAAGTATTCCATTCTGACACACGGGGTGTATCCATCGCACTGATGAAATCACACACACCCTCCGGTACGCTCACCAAAATCTCCATCGCTCCACGGCCACTCATCGCCGCAATCGCATAATTCGGTAATTGTTCAGCGGCGGCGGCGAGCGAGTTTTCAATTTCTTCGCGATCTAAAGCTTGATCACGGTTCTTATCGGATTGCTCAAACGTTGCTGGAAACAATCCGCCTTGGTATTCCGCTGCGGAAATCTCACCATCTGTGTTCGTATCATATTGGTTCATTGTCCATTGAGCACCTCGAACTTCATCGACTCCCAAAGCCGAATGTGGATATCCAGTCACGCCTCCCTGTTCTTTACACCACCGCAATACAGGTACTGTCCAAGATGGCCAGTTATCGGTTTTTGTACCTTTGGAACCGGGGTACGTTTGGTCCTTCAAATTAAGCAGGCAAACGTGACCCATCGCTGCTGACCCAAACCCACTAATTTCCAAATCATATTTCAAGAGTGTCCGCGGCTCACTTAACTCCAACGCAACCGGTGAAAAATACTGTCGCTGAAAATCAAAACAGGGACCCCAAGTCAAAACGCAACCAACATTTAGACCTTCGCCTTTGACTTGACGAAACATATCCGCCGGAGTCACACCTTCTGTCGGCGAGGTGTAATGCGAGCATCCTGCGCCATGGATATGGTGGTCACCACTGAAATAGCCAAAGGCATTAGGATCTATCCAGCGGCGCAACTTTACCTCCAGTCCCGCCTGTTGCCCGTTTTTCACCTGTTCAACTCGCAGTCGCTGGTGCTGAACTTGATACTCGGGCCCACGACTGCTGCTAATCTCATATTCTCCGACAGGCAGCAGCACCGTTTCCCCATCCGCGCGATAAACCTGAGGCTGAAAGAATAGATCCGGCGCCAATCGTTTGATTTGGGAAGGATATACGCGGCCCTGCGAATCGGTAATGATAAGGCGAGCCAATGAGGGATCTTTATTCTCATCGCGGATGTACAACTTTACAGCGACTGCTGGCTGTACGCGAAACAATACGGGTAACTCACCACGAAAACCCAAGTCCTGAGTTCCGGAGCCCACATCAAACTGCAAAGTTGCTTCGCGATTCCCAGATTCCGTGCTAGAAATCAAAGCGATAACATACTCGACCGTTAAACCACTTAATCGCGTTGTCATAGGTGGTTTACGAAATAATTCGATATCAAGAAAACGTTTTGCCGATCCTGAAGCCGTAGCATCTTCGTCACGATTCAATTCGGTTTGAGCTTGCCGTTTCAAAATTCCTAAGGATGCGCCCGCATAGACCGCTCCTCCCTGGGGACTTTTGATATGCAGCATCGTTTCAACCGCACCTTGATTATGTACCTTTATCAATACCGGTACAAAACCATGTTGTTGCAGTTCTGCGCGAGCAGCACCTCGCTTGACTTGAACTCGCACCTCAGGATTTATATGGACCGCCGCTAACACAACCGAGTCCATCAATTGTTGCAGTAAACGTCCATCACGAGCGGATGCGGCTGCTTTAAGTCGGTTCTGCAGATTTCGCTCAAGTGGATGACCTAAGGTCTGCAAAGCTTCCAGCACCCGCAATATGTTTGCAGCCAGGGGTTGTCCTTCAACCGTAATTACTTCCACTTCGTCGCTCGACTGTACAGCAACAACTGGTTCGGCGCTGAAATTCAATAACAGCATCATCACAAGACAAATGCTAACTAATAGAAAGCGGTTCTTTGACATCATAAGTCAATTCTCTTTTGTGGTTATCGATGAAGTCGCGGTTGTTTTATTCTAACGAAAATCGAACGATTCACTGCTCAAAAGAGAACGGCTTTGACCGAATTGTCGATCAAAGCCGTTTGAAATGTAAAACTCTGTGATGGTAAAATTATTCGATTGTACCTGAGCCATCTGAGCTTAAGGTGATTTTGAGTGTCGTCGGGGACTCGATTGCTCCCACGGAACACTTGTTTTTCCAACTAGTATTCGTGGAGTACGCCAAGCCGAACACTTCGTTAATCAACGATGGATTGGACACATCCAGATCGTCGCCCATCATGGCCATCATTTCAGCCGCTGGATCGGCGCCATCTGCCGGCGGTTCACCTTCGTCGGTCGGCATATCCACTTTTTCGTACTTAACAATACGAAGTGTGTAATCGCCTTCGACAGCTCCATCTACGATTTCGCCATCTGGGAAAGTAGTTACCAGTGTGAAATTGCCTTGAGCATCCGTCATACCGTCTGCTGGCTTGGATGTACCATCACCGCCATCTGGCATAACTGCAACTGTTGCATCTGCAAGGGGCTCACCATCATAGGTAACCGTACCCGTAACTATCGTTAAAGGAGGATGTGATGCTCCACAACCAACCAACGTTACCATCAGGGCCACGCAAAACAGGCCAATGATCTTCTTACACATGGTCGTCTCTCTTTTCTGAAAAGGATCTCTATTGAGTAGAATTTTTTTTGTTCTATATATGTAGATAGGTCGCCCGCGGAAATAATTCCCTAAAAATAATGACCGGCAACATATATTTCAATATAACACTTCAAATCAACCAATAACAGCAATCTATTACCAAATCTTATCAGGAAATGAAATAGATTTGCTTCGCTTTCACTAAAACCAATACAAGCGATTTACCTTGACATCGAATTCATTCGCTTATGATTCTTAGTACTCCGGCTGAATCGCCTGTCATCCAAGCCTCTTTGTGCGGATGTTTGGCAATCACTTCAATTGGCACTTTACTTACTTGTTTCTCAAATTGCAGCTTTGCTGTTTTGTAATCAACAGTGATAATCCGTCCATCGCTGGTGCCAACAGTAACTTCGAATTCGCCACTAGGGTTTACCGCGGGAGCCATGCACAACGGCATGGCGGATTTCATTTGATAAAACCTGACCATTCTACCGATGCTGGGCTGCCAAAATCGCACAGTCTTATCGTCACTAATCGTACAACATACCGCTAGAGTTTTTGTGGTCTGCTGTCCAACTCCCGAGGAGGACGGCCACATTACAATACTATTAATTCTCGCTCGATGATTATCAAGCATTCTCGTTTGGCGTTGCTTAGCAGCATCCCAGATTCGCATAGAAGAATCGCCGGAAACGGAAACGACCACATCGTCCATAAACCGCGCTCCCATGACTGGTCTAGAATGCCCTTGAAACGTTCCCTGTATCGTCCCGTTTTCCAAATCAACTAAATGACAATGTTGGTCGTGAGAGACTGTTACTAACAAGTCAGCTTGTACATCCAAGTCGTACACCACATCAGCGTGGTGCTCGACGTACCATATCGATTTCTTATTAACTAAATCAAGGAGTTCAACGGATCCTGATTCACCAGGTAATCCACCTGCGACTAAGAGTTGACGACCTTGCTGAACATACCTTAAGCACATAACCCGCGGTACTTTCGTATCGATGCGGACGGACGTTTCTCGGTTGATCAAGTGACTGCGAAACAGTTGTTCATTACGAGCAAATATGATTTCATCACCCATCGGCGATATAACCAGAGCAGTCACTGGTGTAGGCCCGTCTGAGGCAGTCACGGTCGCAGACGTAACCAAGGCAATCAAAACCACCTGTAGAATCTTGTATCTCATCAACATATTCATTGAAAACACAGTGCCAATGTCTCCTTAGGTCAGTTCTGAGATAACACGGCTACCTGCTGGAGTCAAACGTACCGGGCGCCCATCGCTAGTTGATAGTTGCGCCGCTGGATTAATACCCAGCAAATGATATATACTTGCGGCCAGATCTGCTGGAGTAATGGGATAGTCTTGTGGGCTTTCACCAGTGCGATCACTCGCTCCAATAATTTGTCCGCCATTAACTCCGCCGCCAGCGAGCATTGCACTAAACACACGCGGCCAATGATCGCGCCCGCCATTTGTATTCAGTTTAGGCGTCCGTCCAAACTCGCCCATTACAACAACCAATGTATCGTCGAGCATGCCTTGCTGTTTCAGATCTTGAATCAGCGCCGATAACGCTAGATCCAACGACGGGATCAACCCAACCGGTGATTTGGCGCCAGCATAGCCGTCTTTGAGTCGCGTCACGAGATCATTATGCGTATCCCAACCTTTATAGTTTACCGTCACAAATGGTACTCCGCGTTGCACCAGTCGCCGCGCTAATAAACAACTTTGCCCAATCGTCCGTCGTCCATATCGTTGTCGTAATGAGTCAGCTTCCTGATCCAATTGGAAAGCACTTTGCGACTCGCGAGATCCAATCAGCTTGAAAGCCCCTTGAAATCCATCTGAATCAGCGACATCAGCAGCATCATAGAACTGATTCAGTTTTTCGAGATATTTTTTTCGTCTTGCCAAGTTGACACCGGTCAGCCCATTTGGAATCTGCAAATGTTTAACTTGAAATCCCGGTTTTGCAGGATCACTTTCCACTGAAAATGGTCTCACGGAATTTGGTAAATACCCACTTCCTGAGAAACTCGATCCACCAACACGAAAGTGAGGAACCGCAATATGCGGTGGTAAAACATGTCCACCGGCTCGTTGTAATTCCTGATGAGCAAGCACACTGCCAAAACTAGGATACTCCAGCACTGGCGTTGGTTTGTACCCAGTCATCATATAATGGGTGCCAAAGTTATGTTCTCCCAATGGCGACGTAATCGAACGAACCACTGCAATGTCGTCGACCATAGTAGCCGTCTTTTCCAAGCATTCGCTAAACCTTACGGCAGGCAGTGATGTCGCAATGGTGCCTAGGGGTCCTCGTACCTCGGCGGGAGCATTGGGTTTAGGATCGAACATTTCGAGATGGCTCGGTCCACCGTCCAGCCAAATCAAGATACATGATTTTCCGTTCGATGCTTTAACGGATTCATCGCCTGCAGCCGAGGCCAATTCGAATCCTCCGATACCCAAAGGATGAAGCCCACCTCCCATTGCGGCGAGAGTACCTATCTGAATAACATCACGACGGGATAGTTGTCTGGCGTGTACTCGTTCATTCATCTTAATGCTGACTCCCAAATTCACGACTTGCCAATAAACTCCACAGCAGATCACGGATGATACCAATTTTTTCCCCAGTCGGCATTGCTTCCGTAAACTGATTTTTCCAAAACAACAATTCAGCTTGATTGGGTAATCGACTATACACACGGACGTACAATTCTTGAATCAATTTATCACCCGATATTTTTTCATTTTGCAACTGTTGCTCTAACTGCCTTAGATAACTATCTTGCCCGTTAAGCTTATCGTTAATCAAGGCACCGTTGATCCATTGCAACCGTTGAGCGATCGTAATCTCCGTATTGACCACACTGCCACACTGCTCAAGCGTACACCGCCCCACTGCATCAAGAGCGGTCGAGGGAATATCTTGGTAAGGAATTTGGATCGCACGAGTCGATGCGTCGAATCCTTTAAACTCCGTGGCAACGCCCGTCACATCGGATATTGCATCCAACAAAACTTCGGGAGGCAACGGGCGGGCTAAATAGCCTCGATAGAACACTTGTTGACTCAGCGGCGTATTGCGTGCTACTCGTCGCTGATAAGCATCACTTGTCATGATTTGTGCAACGGTATGTTGGATATCAAAATTATGTTCCACGAAATCATCGGCTAGCCATTGTAATAAGGCGTTGTGTGACGCGGGATTCGTTTCACTCATATTCGAAACAGGGTTCACCAACCCGCGTCCCATCAGATAGCTCCAAATGCGATTAACCGCAGTCTTAGCAAAATACGAGTTATTGGGAGAAGTGAGCCAGTTCGCAAACGGCACGCGCAAATCCAAATTTTCCTGATCGCTTGGTACACTTATGTATTGATCACCAGGGATTTTCGGAATCGCGGCTAAGCCCGTAGCGGGATGAGTGACCTCGCCACGCGAGACAACTTGCACTCGAGGACCTTGCCGTACCTTAGCAAATACGGCCGCGAGACCGTGATAATCATCCTGTGTCCAACGATCTAACGGATGGTTATGGCAATTAGCACATCTCAAGCGAACCCCCATAAACAATTCACTCGTCAATTCGGCTTGTTCCCGTGCTCCACGAACTGTGCGATAAAACTCAGTCGCTGGCTGTTCCTCAATTGTCCCTTGTGATAACACCAATGTGCGGACCAGCAAGTTGTATGGCTGCTGTAGTTGCTGCCGGATCCATTTAAAATACGCGCGAGCTGCAGCATCTGATTTTGCCTGGGGTCGGATTTGTAACATCCGCGCTACATGGAAACTCCAGTAATCAATATATTCACCTGAACCAAGCAGGTTCGTAATTAGGTTTGCATACTTATTGGGATCCGAGTCTTCGATATATTCACGCGTAGCATCTGCTGACGGTAGTTGACCCGTTAAATCTAAATAAACACGGCGGACTAATGTGGCTGAACTCGCACGCGGCAATGGTTCCAAGTTTAATTGCAGCAATTTGCCCACAATCTCTTGGTCAATACGATGCAACCTCGACAAATCATGATCCACTGCTAACTCATCCGGACTTCGGTTAAATGGCACTTGCACCATTAGTGGTTTGACTTGATTCATAAACCGAGCAATCAATACATGCTGACCACTACGCAAGGCAGTTAATTCACCAGTCGTCGTATCTAATTGCAATGCGTCTTTGTCTTGAACCGACCATGTCACGCGATCCGTCACGTCTAGTTGTATCCCATCGGAAAAAGTAGCTAAGGCCCTAACTACGCCTCCTTGCCCTTTAGCAATTGTCGAATTGCCACTACTCAACCCAACATGAAATTCGGCTAACTTACGCTGGACGACTTCCCGCGCACCTTCTGCTATCCAACGTTCTAACAGTGCCGCCTCTTCGCTATCCACATCCAATACGTTACCGCCACCATGGTCAATAAAGCCCGTTGGTTTTTTAAGAATCAAACTCTCCGCAGGGTACTTCAAATTCAGTCGTCGCCCCTTAAACTCGCTCGTAATGGCCGCGAAATCACGATCAGGGCTGCTGCCAAGAAGGGATAGGTGGAATCCTCCACGACCCGCAGCACTGCCATGGCAATCACCGGCATTGCAGCCTGCCCGAGTCAACATCGGCATCACTTCGCTCTGGAAATCAACAGCGACATCTGCACCGAGCAATTGAGGACTCGAAAGAAGAATCCAAAAGGCCAATCCCAGATATGAAAAGAGTTGAAAACAAAACATATCTTATTTCTTTGGCTTCCCGTATAGCCCCGCCCATTTGAATAAATAAAACTGAGCACGCTCGGTGCCGTAGTTTTCCAGTTTGCCGGAATCGATAATACGTTGAGCGATTCCACCAATGTGAGTTGCGACGTTTGGTTTTTTAGCGAACTCTGCCTCAATCGTTTTTGCCGCGGCATTGACTTGTGCCACTGTCGCTTCCTTATTTATAAGAGGCCCTAGCAATGCGCGAGTATTAATCTCTCCGGCAGGAGCCATGCGTGACTCGACACCTAGCTCTGCTAATGTCGGCACCTTAACTTTTAACGCCTTTGCGATGTGAGTGATGATTTTCAATGCGTCGGCTTGCACCGATGGTTCAATCAAGGCCGTGTTGGATATTACTTTCTGCTTATCACCAAAAACTATCGTCAATGTTACTTTTCGATTCAATCCATACGCTCCAGGACCTTCGATCCCCTGAGGTGCAATCGTGACATGTGTTTTCGACGGCAGTGCACGTCGTGCGGCAGTCAAGCGTTGTTGCGTAGCTGTAACATCATCCGTCAAAAAGATCATATTGGTATAGAGAGATTCTGAATGCTGCTCGGCGAATTTGGTTAATACGCGAGTTAAACCAATCGCTGGTCGCGTGAGCTTGTGATTGAATATAAGTAACGTCGGTTTGTCACCTGCTTCCTTGAGAGGTTGCATCGTCATCCCAGCAGCATCGCCAAAAGCATATTGCACATCAAACGCTTCCATCGATTCACCAGGTTGAGGTCCTGAAAAAACCTGCTGTACTTCATCTTGAGCAAGCAGCATGCTGCTCTGTGAAAACAACATCATCATAAAAAAACTCATCAATACCCAACGCATTCGAATGACTCCTTAAATATCAAAAAACACAACAACCAAGATATGGTGATTATAGTGTAACCATGATGTATAAAGGGATTACTAATTAACTCCCATAATGGCCAGAATCTAACCAACTAGCTCCAACCTCGCAAGTTTTGAATTAGTAATAACTCGTATCATTTACAGGCGTAATATATCAATATTTTCGCTACTTTATAGATACTGCGGAGTTTATAGTAAAAGTAACTAACCGCTTCACAACACACCTTTCACGAACATGCTATGACACGTCTTCTTTTTGGCTTACTAATTATCGGCAATTTCTTGGTTGCTGTGCAAACGACCTCGGTCTCAGCACAGCCGACCAACAATGTATTGCGATTCCGAGGTACCGATGGTAGCGGGAGTAGTGCCAATGTCGATATTCCAACTAAATGGTCAGCGCAATCCAATTTGAAATGGAAAGCTGCAATACCGGGTGCCGGATCCTCGACGCCAATAGTTGTCGGTGACCGCGTCTACGTTACCTGCTATTCAGGTTATGGCACGGATCTCAACTCCACGGGAAACTCAAAATCGCTGGCACGTCATCTGATTGCTTTGGACCTCAACACTGGCAAAAAAATTTGGACTGCGAGCGTGGCAAACACTTCCACGGAAGATCAGTTTCAAGGATTTCTCACAGAACATGGCTACGCAACGAGCACTCCGACTTCTGACGGTGAGAATATCTACGCGTTTTTTGGTAAGTCCGGCGTATTTGCTTTTGATAAACAAGGTAAACAACTATGGAACACCAGTGTGGGCACAGAATCGGGTTCGCGTCATTGGGGTTCTTCTGCGAGTTTAATTGGGTATAAAAATTTAATCATCGTCAACGCAGCTGATGAAAGTCAGACAATTTATGGCTTGAATCGACAAACTGGCGAGGTTGTCTGGAAGGCTGAAGCCGCTGGTCTCGAAAACACTTTTTGCACACCTCTGCTTATTACCATCGGTGACCGCACAGAATTAGTTATTGCAGTACCGTGGGAAATCTGGGGACTTGACCCGGAAACCGGTAAATTGCTGTGGTATGTCGAAACCGACCTCGACAGTAATATTTGTCCCAGCGTCATCGCAAAAGACGGTATCGTTTATGCCATGGGCGGGCGAACAGGCGGAAGTATAGCGGTACGTGCCGGCGGCAAAGGCGATGTTGCCAAAACACATGTACTATGGAATGGAAAGGCGACTTCCTACGTTCCTTCGCCCGTTATTCACAAAGACCGCTTGTACTGGGTCAACGATCGAGGGATTGCATTATGCGCCAATGCTAAGACCGGTGAATTAGTTTATCAAGAGCGTATTGCAGCAAGTGGCACAGGGCGATTGTTTTATGCGTCGGTCTCACTTATCAACAATAAACTGTACGCCGTTAGTCGCCACGGTGGTACATTTATATATGAGACGGGTGACAAATTTACGCAAATCACCAATAACAAACATATGGATGAGACAGCATTTAATGCGAGCCCAGTCATCACTGGAAATCATTTATTGCTGCGATCCAATAGTCACATTTACTGTATTTCACAATAAATTACAGGGCACATTACTAACGAACTTGGAGAAGAGAGAAAATGATAATTAAAACCATACTAAGCACTTTGACAATCACTGCGCTCCTCGCAGCGACTGTTTCTGCTCAACCACCGGAACGTCCTCAGGGACAGCAAGCACAAAGACCACAAGGTGGTCCGGCTGAATTCATCGAACGAATCAAAGGATTTGATCAAAACAACGATGGTAAAATCACCAAGGATGAAATGCCTGAACGAATGCAAGCAATGATTGAGCGTCTTGATACTAATAAAGACGGAGCGATTGATAATAAAGAACTTGCTGCGTTGAAAGATCGTCTTGCCCAAGGTGGTCAAGGTCAACAAGGTCAACGACCTCAAGGACAACGACCAGAAGGACAACAAGGTCAACGACCTCAAGGACAACGACCAGAAGGACAACAAGGTCAACGACCTCAGTTCAATCCAGCGGACATCATCAAACGCGTTAAAGAATCCGACAAGAACAAAGATGGTAAAATTACCAAAGACGAATTTCCGGTACAGATGCAACGAATGTTCCCCCGCATCGATACGAACCAAGATGGTGCGATCGACCGTGAAGAACTAGCCGTCATGGAAAAACGAATGGCTGAGCGTGGCGGTCAACGTCCTCAAGGACAACCTGGTCAACGTCCCGATGCACAACCTGGTCAACGTCCTCAAGGACAACCTGGGCAACGTCCCGATGCACAACCTGGTCAACGTCCTCAAGGACAACCTGGTCAACGTCCCGATGCACAACCTGGCCAAGGACGAGGGTTACCGCCACTGCCTATCTTACAAGCGCTTGATACAAACCAAGATGGCGAGATTTCCAGTGACGAAATAGCCAATGCAGTTAAAGCACTTAAGTCGCTTGATAAAGACCGCAATGGCAAACTGACCATGGAAGAACTCCTACCAACTCGTGGCCAACGCGAAGGTGGTCAACCAGGCCAAGGCGGACGTCCAGATGGATTTCGACCTGACGGCAATCGCCCACCCGCTGCTGGTCAAGGGAACGATCGACCTCAACGACCGGCTCGCCCTGAATGATCTGAATGATCTACATGGATCTACATGGATCATGGATCAAATGCAGAACAAACACTAAGAAACTCCACTGTGTTAAGCAGTGGAGTTTTCTTTGGTATACTAAATCTATCACTTCATTAATCTGCTCCAGTTCCACTACTAGGTTGTTGTACATTGCGAAATTGCTACATACTAGCACTGCTGTTAAGCCAATTAACATGTACATTTGGAGTACTCTCGGAAAATCGGCTGCATGCCAATTGCGAAGCTCAAACGCAACTCAATGATTTGTTAGATCAATACGCGGCCAACCGGCAGAGTCGTAAATTCGTGGAAAAATTTCTTGCCTTGGCGGCCGAGCAACCTAATACAACAGCTTCGCTCGATGCACTTAACTGGGTCATAAAACGTTTCGAATCGGGTAACTATGCTGATGGCGCTTTGATTTTGTTAGCCAAACATCACGCGGCAGCGGTCACGCTAGATGAAGTCTTTATTTACATAGGGAATAATCCCTCGCTACAAGTTGGTATGTTTTACCGGCAAGTGATCGCGGCCAACAAAAACCCAGCGATTCTTGGCAAAGCCCATTTTCGTTTGGGCATCTATCTCATGCGGCAGCTTGAAATTTCTCGAGAAGTCCAAGCGAAGCCCGAGGCGCGGGAAAAGTATGATCTATTTTATGGTAAGGACTTAACCGCATTTCTGCTGACCATGAACCACACACAAAATCGAAAAGAAGCTTTGCAACATTTCGTCGTGATACAACAGAAATACGCATCTGTTAAAACCTTTCAAGGACAACTAGGCCCACTGGCTAATATCCAAGAGTTCAAACTGGCCCATTTGAGTGTCGGCGGAGTTGCTCCGGAAATCACCGGGAAAGATGTATTCGGCAAGCCATTGAAGTTATCAGATTTCCGCGGCAAAATTGTGCTGCTGGATTTTTGGGGAGATTGGTGTGTTGCCTGTCGAACGCTATATTCCTTCAACCGTACGTTACATCAAAAGATGGAAGGCCGTCAATTCGCTCTAGTTGGAGTAAATAGTGATACCAACCGAGACCTCACTCGCCGTATTATGAAAATTCAACAAATCCAATGGAACAATTTTTGGAACGATGGTAGTCGCTTCGGAGAAATATCAACTCAGTGGGGCGTTAAGACATGGCCAGTTTTATATGTCATCGACGGTGACGGAATCATCCGACTTAAAAGCGTCGGTGGTCATAACCGTGCGGAAATCTTACAACTCGTTGAAAAACTTACGGCTGAGCTTGAAGAGAAACAATCTAAATCCACCAACAACCGCTAACAAAAAATATCCTACACATGAAAAACTATTTTTTTGCGCTCGTCAGTACAGCGATATGTTTCAGCTTTGTAGCCGGACTTACCTCCACAACGAATGTCTGTGATGCAACTGAACCTGCTTGGGAGTCGTTATTTAACGGCAAAAACCTCAAGGGTTGGGAAAACCCCTTTGATTGGGGCCAGATTGCGGTGAACACCGACCAAGAAATTGTCTTACAAGGTGAACGTAAATATTTTTTGGTTTCTGATCGCAGATTCAAAGATTTTGAATTGGAAGTCGAACTCAATGTACCTGCAGGCGGAAATAGTGGCATTCAATTTCGATCACATTATCATCACAATCGACTGTGGGGATATCAGGCCGAGGTGGATACTTCTGATCGCCAATGGGCGGGCGGACTTTACGATGAAGGCCGACGGGGTTGGTTAGTACCACTCAAAGATAATCCAACAGCTCAGGCTGCCTTCAAGAATAGTGCCTGGAACCACTATCGTATCCGGGCGGTCGGAGATCATATTCAGATTTGGATAAACGGCATTGCGACGGTTGACACCCATGATGCCGTCACCTCCGAAGGTTATATCGCGCTACAACATCACGGCGAAAAAGGTTTATCCTACCGGTTCCGAAATGTTCGTGTCCGTGAAATCGAGCAGCCACCTGTACTGAATCTCATCACCTTTGGATCCTGCTGTCGGCAAGAGCGTGAACAACCCATATGGGATACGATCGCCGCACAGCAATCACAACTTTTCTTAATGATCGGCGATAATATCTACGGTGATTCAGAAGACATCGAAGTTTTACGAGCAAAATATGAAATACTAGGCAATAACCCAGGCTTCAAAAAATTCCGTGCTACGACACCGTTTTTAGCAACATGGGATGACCACGATTATGGAGTCAATGATGGGGGTGTCGAATTCCCTATCAAAAAAGAATCTCAACAGTTGTTCAATGACTTCTTCAATGTCCCCCAAGGTGCAGGTAGTCGACGGCATCAGGGTGTTTATGATGCACATGTCTTGGGCCCAGTCGGGAAACGAGTACAGATTATTCTCTTAGATACTCGATATCATCGTACGTCACTGCTGAAATGGCCCGAGGGTCAAGAAAAAACTCCCGGACCCTACGCACCTAACTTAGACCCAGCAGCTACTATCCTAGGAGCGGAACAATGGAGGTGGCTCGAGCAACAAATGCTTGTGCCTGCGGAAATTAGAATTATTGCTTCAAGCATCCAATTTTTGCCCGCCGAGCATGGTTGGGAAATGTGGGAAAACTACCCACATGACCGCAATAGGTTACTCGATCTCATTAGCTCAAGCGGTGGACGATCGATCGTCATTAGTGGTGACCGTCATATTGCGGAAATTTCAAAAATTACAATCGGCGATAGGCGATTTGACATCTATGACATCACATCCTCTAGCCTCAATGTGCCTAGTGGCGGTGGAAATGCCGGAGAACCCAATCGCTATCGTACAACCGCTGACAATTATCCCCTCGTGAACTTTGGATCCATCGAAATCAATTGGGACAAAAAAGACCCTGCAATCGAGATAAAAATTCACGACCTTCAAGGTAAAACCGTATTCCTAAATCAATTTCGCTTGTCCAACCTCACCGCCAAATAAGCAGGTAGCACCATCAGAGCGCGTGTTTCAGATTCACGCAATTCGTGGTTGTGAGCTCAACCAACAATTTCACGAACAACTTGGCCGTGTACATCAGTGAGGCGAAAGCGGCGACCTTGATAGCGATACGTAAGCTGTTCATGGTCGATTCCCATTTGGTGCAGCAATGTCGCATGAAAATCATGAACGTGCATTGGGTTTTCATGAATATTGTAGCCTAATGGTCCCGTTTCCCCGTAGGTAACTCCACCCTTATATCCACCACCAGCCATCCACAGCGAAAAACACCGAGGGTGATGATCACGACCGAAATTATTACCGTTCAATTTTCCCTGGCAATAATTAGTACGGCCAAATTCTCCACCCCAAATAACAATCGTATCTTCCAACAAGCCGCGTTGTTTTAAATCCGTCACAAGCGCTGCAGAAGCTTGGTCGGTCTCTTTCGCTTGACCCTGCAACCCTCCCACTAATCCCCCATGTTGGTCCCAACCTGGATGATAGAGTTGAATAAACCGTACGCCCCGCTCTGCTAATCTTCTCGCTAGCAAACAATTTGCGGCAAACGAACCAGGCTGGCGAGCAGCATCACCATACAACTTAAAGATATGTTCGGGCTCGTCAGCAATATTGGTGACCTCTGGGATCGAAGACTGCATACGAAATGCAAGTTCATATTGGGCAATGCGATCTTCCAAATTAGGATCCGCTGCTGCGGCAAGTTTCAGTTCATGTAATTCCCGCAGTCGATCCAACATCAGTCGCCTGCCGGTGGAATCTAAACCTTGAGGGTTGCTCAAATACAACACAGGATCTTTACCGCTGCGAAAACGAGTCCCTTGATATTTAGACGGCAAAAATCCGCTACCCCAAAGGCGTGTGATCAGAGGTTGTCCACCTTTATTCTTCGTCACTAAAACGACAAAGGAAGGTAGGTTCTCATTTTCCGTGCCTAGTCCGTAATCTAACCAAGCCCCCATACTAGGTCTCCCAGGAAACTGAGAGCCGGTTTGCATATGCGTCACTGCAGGGCCATGGTTAATCGCTTCGGTGTGCATCGATCGTACGATACACAACTCATCCGCGATGTTCGCTGTATGTGGCAATAATTCGCTTATCCATTGCCCGCTTTTACCATGTTGCGCGAATTTGAACGGTGATTTTACCAGTGGCAATGAAGCTTGATTGCCACTCATCGATGTTAACCGTTGTCCCTTGCGAATATCACTCGGTAGTTGTTCGCCATGAAATTTTTCCAATTCCGGTTTGTAATCAAAAAGATCAATCTGCGAGGGACCACCGCTCTGAAACAAATATATAATGCGTTTGGCCTTAGGCACTCTTTCTAATTTGTACTTCCCGTTTTCCTGCGCCGAGGCAACCTTGGGATTGGCCAACATGTGGCTCAAGGCGATCGAACCGAGCCCCATTCCGAACTGCTGCAACAATTCTCGGCGACCCATACTGCCAGCATGAGCGAAGCCCGTACACTGTTGCGTCTCGGTTGGAGGGGGTACATTAAGTTTTGAATTTGAATTGGACATCGCTGATTTATGCCTTTTACACAACATGCTGATTTTATATCGGCTAACGTCGAATCGTACACTCATCAAAATTGATTAACAGGTTCACGACCATTCCCATCGCTGCGATTTGCGCTGCGGGTAGTGTCTCATCGACCGGCGCATCTCCGGTTTTCAAAAATTGAGTGACTTGTTCGGGTCGTTTTTCAAAATAGTCAAATTGCTGCTGATACGCTTTACGCAAAACTGCAGACTCACGTTCACTGGGAAAACGACTGGTAAATCTGCGGAATAATTCCTGGATCGATGCAGCATGGTCATCACCATATTTTTTGACCATCGCTTGCCCCACAACTCGGGCTGCTTCAATCAACTGTGGGTCATTGAGTAACACAATGGCATGCAATGGGGAAGCAGTACGTTCACGTTTGACACTACACACTTCCCTCTTTGCTGCATCGAGAGTCATCATAACTGGCGCCGGACCAGTACGTTTCCAATAGGTGTACAGACTGCGACGGTACAGTGCGTCGCCCGTGTCTCGACTAACTGCTTTAAATGACTCGGCTACTTCGTACGGTTTTACTGAAGGCCCGCCCGTTTTATCAACCAACAACCCACTGACTGATAACACGTTATCTCGTAGCATCTCAGCCGAAAACTGAAACCTATTCGCGTGCGTTAGAAGTTTATTTTCTGGATCAAGCACCGCGATCTCTGGCGAAACCAACGAGCTTTGTCGGTAAGTCGCTGACATTACAATTTTCCGAATGAGTAATTTCGTATCCCAATTGGATTCCATAAACGAGGCCGCGAGCCAATTTAATAACTGCGGATGCGTCGGCGTTTCCCCTTGGCTGCCAAAATCTTCTGGGGTACGGACAAGTCCCTGACCAAGCAGCATCTGCCAAATACGATTCACGGCGACCCGTGAGGCCAAAGGGTGACTGGGGTCGGTTAACCACCGCGCCAACGTCAAACGATTCGCAGTTGTATCGGCTTGATTAGCGGACGGTGTTGGACTGGGAAACACCTCTGGTGTGTTTGGCACGACAACATCCAACGGATCATCATAAACTCCGCGCTTCAGCACAAACGTTGGTCGACGTTGTTGCATTTCCTGCATCACCATAATTTCTTGAAAGCTGTTATTCAACTTGTTGTATGCCTCACGGGCTTGTTTTAAAACCGCTTGCTGTTGCGACCAAGGTTCATGGTACAGCGACAAAAACATGCCGAGCAAATCTGCGCGTGTATTTTTGTCTAGATCGCTGCTGGGAAGTTTCAAAGCGATGGGCTGCAATTCATTTGAAAATAACATTCTTATTTCTATTGGCGTTACTGCCCGCTGGAATACGCGGAACTCGTCAACAGCACCGCCGCTGAATCCCAAATCACGAAACCGTTCTCCAATAGCGATATTTGCACCGCCACTGCCAGTAATATTTTTAACTAAATGATCGCGTACAACGTACGTCTCTGCTAACTCACCATCCACAAACAACCGCAATCCCGCTGCGCGACTTGAACCATCGTAGACCATCGTTACGTGAACCCATTTATCAATAGGTAATTCTTCCGTAGTTCGCACACGAATTGCATTACCTGGCCAAAAATGAATCAAAGAAGCACTCAATTCACCTTCTTCAATCAACAACTGATACCCACGACTTGCGGAATCAGTACAGGCCCGTGAACGATGAAACACTACGGCACGCTCTTTACGATCCGGAGTTTTCATCCAAAGCGAGATCGAAAAAGGAGTGCTACGAGTAAAATTGCCGACGGAGAGATTCACGGCATCGTCACCGGTCAATTGAATCGCTTGGCCCACTTTACCCGGAACAGATTTGTTCGCTCCTGCTGTTGCGTCCTCAAACTTCAAATGCTCCACTTCACCTAACGCAGTGCTCAATTCTCCTGCATCATTAAATTTGGGGCGATTCTGTAACCACGCATCAAATGCCGCAGTGGCGGATTCTCCGATAGCAGCCAATTTTTCTTGTTCCGCTTGGACTTGTGCAACTAAGGCACTAAGCTGTGTCTTTTGATCCGCGGACGTGATCGCTAAAGTCGGCGTCGGTACGGAGGAAGTAAAGTAAGAATACAGGCCGGCTTCATCGATGTTGTTAAAATAAGCATACAGTTGGTAGTACTCTGCCTGTGAGAAGGGATCATATTTGTGGTCATGGCAGCGACAACATTCAAATGTTAGTCCCAGAAATGCGGTGGCAAAGGTATGTGTGCGATCCGCAACATATTCCACGCGAAACTCCTCCGGTGTGCTACCACCCTCTACTTTTTGCGAATGCAGTCGGTTAAACGTGGTTGCTAGGCGCTGATCATCCGTTGCCTCAGGCAACAAATCACCGGCGATTTGCTGCGTAATGAATCGGTCATAGGGGAGATTGCTGTTGTAAGCATTAATGACCCAATCCCGCCACCGCCAAACATGCCGATCACGGTCAACTTGGTATCCATAAGTATCGCTATAGCGGGCAACATCCATCCAAATCGATGCCATCCGTTCGCCGTAATGATCACTTTTTAAGAGCTCATCGACAATTGTCGCGTAGGTTGTCTCGTTGGGAGACGCTAAATAGCGATCTAACATCTCAAAGGAAGGCGGTAATCCAGTTAAATCAAATGCGACTCGGCGAATGAGAGTCTCGGCATTCGCTTGCCTACCAGGAGATTGCTTGGCTTGTCTCAGACGCTGCAAAACAAAACGGTCGATTTCATTGTGAGCCCAAGTCGACTTGCCTACTCGAGGCAGTTCTGGTTTGACCACGCTTTCAAAGGACCAATGATTACTCCATCTGGCCCCCTGAGAAATCCATTGTTTAATGATTTCAATTTCAGCAGGACTCAAACTGAGCTTTGAATCCTGCGGGGGCATCTTTAGATCCGTGTCTGTTGCCGATATTCGCAAAAACAACTCACTGCGGTGTGGCTTGCCGGCAACAATTATTTTACCGCCACTGGAGCTTAAAGCAGCAAACGCTTCGTCCCGCAAATCTAACCGCAAATCGGCCTGGCGAGATTGAGCGTCTGGACCGTGACAGGTGTAACAACGATCCGACAGAATCGGTTTTATATCTCGCGTGAAATCGACTTGATTCGGTTTCTCTGCCAGCACGGCGGACGAAACTGCAAAGTTTATAAATAACAGAAGGTATTGCAAGATTCTCATGGCTAATGAATGTCAACTATTAATCGGAGGGAGAAGACAGACGTTACTTCTTGGGACAAAACACCATTGTACCACGCCCAAGGTTCTTAAGCGATGCAGAAGTATTGAGAGATACATCGCTACTATCTTACCTATGAGCGCAGCAAAAAAGCCCGCTGCCAATTAAGACAACGGGCTTTTTTAAATGTTAAACCAAATTTGGCTTAGCCTTCGCCTTCGCCTTCGCCTTCAGCTTCTTCGGTTGCTTCTTCGGTTGCTTCTTCGGCTGCTTCTTCGGCTGCTTCTTCGGCTGCTTCTTCGCCTGGATCTTCGCCCATTTCGCCGATTTCACCTTCCATTTCAGCACCAATTTCCGCTGGATCCGGTCCGCCTTCTGGTACATCTGTTGCTGTATCACATCCTGCAATACCAATAAGTCCTGCTAGCATGAATGCAGCAATAATCTTTGTAATCTTCATGTTATTTCCTCAAGTAAAAAAAATGGTTTAAACCATTAACGAATGGGTTTCTGTCTTAATGCAGACCCAATCCGCCTAAGAATTATTCCCAAAAAATATCTACTACTAATTAAAACAAGTTTTTGCCATTCTTAACAGGCAGTTTTACAAAAAAAACCCCCATTTTGAGATTCATCCATTGAAACGCTACAAAAGCCAAAATGACTTATTCTCTAGCATATGTAGGAATTTGAGTAACTCGCAAAGAGTTGCGCGACAAAAAATAGTAACTCAAATTGTGTAATTTATCGTCCCTATTGCACTTCAACCATCTCAATACGAAAGAATAATGTCGCATTGGGGGGGATCGAGGGTGGGTTGCCCTTAGCACCATAACCAAGGTCTGGTGGAATTTCTAATTCAATCATTGCTCCAACCGAACACATTTGACACCCTTCGGCAAAACCAGCAACGACTTGGTCAAGTCTCATAAGGCTAACAAATCCAATCGCATAGCTCGTATCAAAAATATCCTTATTACCATTCTCATCGAGAATCCACCCTTGATAATGCACGGAGAATTCATCGATTCCTGCAGGTCGAGGACCACTGGCCTCTCTGAGGATGCGCCACTTTAATCCACTTTCAGTCTCGACAAAGGGTTGCTTGAGTGCACCTTCATCTATCTTTTGTGGATCCCATTTAGGAGTCCGTGTACAACCGGCGACGAGGGCAAGGACCGAAAATAGAGACGTAGCGATAAAAGCAGCGGCGAGGTTCTTAGAAGTGTTCATAGATGAAAAGCGGTGTGCTCGCAAAACAGTGATCGGTTATGTGAATGCTCAAGAGTTAACATACGCAATGGTACGTCAAACCCCTAGTTTTGTTCAATACAATATAAATCGGTAATGGAGCGAATATAAAGTGAATTACCAACAACCGCTGGTGATGCGTGAAATCCCGAGGCAAACTTTCCGCTACTGATTTTCTTGAATTCAGGGCTACACCGTAATACGACGCAGCCACCTTCGACGGCGAAGCAATACATATTTCCATTTGCAAAAATAGGCGAAGCGCGAAATTCACCCGTGCCCGCTCGCATTTGCCAAACCAAGTTCCCAGTCTTGGCTTCGAGGCAGGTGGCCACACCAGCATCATTCATCATGTAGAGATAATCTTTTATTAAAAGCTGTGACGCACGTTTTGGAACTGCTTTTGAGAACTCCCAAGCAATATGTGTTGCCGTAACGTCTCCTGCACCGCCCGGTCGAACCGCCACCATCGCGCGAGCCCCATCACCCGCTGAAATATATAACAAACCATGTCCAAACAACGGCCGCGCAGCTGCGTTCATGCCACCATGTTTCACTCGCCATAAAACAGTACCTGACGCTAGGTCATATGAAATTGTTTCCGTTGCACTGGGCGAAATCGCTTGTCGCTTGCCTGCCACCTCTATTATTGTTGGTGTGCTATAGGCTTTTTTCCGGTCACCGTTGTCTGTACCGTAATCAATATTACGGTCGGTTTTCCAAATCGTTTTACCTGTTTGTTTATCCAACGCGACCACAAATTGAACATCAAATCCGTCGTAGGAAATAATTATGCGATCGCCGTCGATCACCGGAGATGCTGCTGGCCCTCGCCAATGATTACATTGAAAATCTCGTCGCTCCCACTTTTTCTTACCGGTTGCTGTATCAATAGCCGCTGTGCCATAGCTACCAAAATGAACATACAGTGTGCCCTCTTCAATCGCTGGAGTGGGTGAGGCGTAACTGTTTGTGGGGTGACGAAAACGAATGTCGTCTATAGCATTTTCAAATACAACGATGTCATGCAGCGTTTTTCCAGAGCGGCGATCAATACAAATCGCTGACATCTTAACGCCATCTTCAGTAGCAGTGGTTAACCATAACTGATCTTTCCAAATTACTGGCGAAGACCATCCGCGACCGGAAATTGGAACTTTCCACTTTACATTTACGCCTTCACTAATCTCCAAAGGTAGTTGAGCATCGTCGGCACGACCATCGCCGGCGTCACCTCGAAAATGAGACCACGTTTCATCTGCGTGAATAAACGATGTCCAAAGCACAAAACAAACACAAAGCAAGCTGCGAAATATCATAATGAAATACCCAAGACATGAATAGAAAGCGTTAAATCATAGTATAGCAGATTATGAATCCGCCATTCGCGGTTGTATCTGTAAGAACAAAAAACAAATGGCAGGACCAAACCCCGACAGATATCTAATGAAGCTTGGTTTTAATCCGCAACGAAACTACGGCTCTTGCTGAATTTCGGATTTGGTCATGTTACGGACAACAAGCAATACTTCGCAAACCAAATCCGCACCGAGAATCGGTTTGTTCGAAGGCTTTGGTTGCGGTAATTCACCACGCTTAGCGCCGCTAGGGAGCGAAGGTTCTTTGAACTCAAATTCGATTGCACTCGTTGCCGCACGCGGGTTCGCTAAGAATACGAGAGTCGTCATGAGTTGACCAGCTTTACCTTGCCACTGTTTCAGACGCTCTTGATATACCGCTTTGGCTGTTTGATTTGGTTTTTCAACAGGAGCTGATGCCCATTGAGCATTCACGGCATCGTGCAATAGATCAAAAGTCCTCATGTCCTTAGGTAACATTGCCAGATTAAATCGATACTTAGCAATGTCTTTGTGCCGTGAATGTATATCCAACCTTGTTTGGTCAACTTGCATCCCCGTACAAACCATGTAAATCAAATCTACTTGGCCGGCTATCTCTGGTTGTTCTTGTCCCGCCATTGGCTTTTTAATGACACCATCAAGATAACGCGTTGCAAGCAATTGCGTTTCCAATGCTGGTGGAACTTCGAGTCCATCATCATAAACAATCCCATTTTTCATCAAGATATCTTTAACGACTTCGTTTTCTATACCTTCAGGGGTTACACCAATTTCAATGACAAACAATAATTTTCCCATCAACAGGGATTCCATCCCAACCATATTCTTTATGTCTTTAAGACTAGGGTTATTGGTCGGACCAACAACTGCATTTTTGTCTGGCTGCTCGGGAACGTTAGGTTTATCAGGAGTACCTGGTTTATCCGGGTCGACGACAACCACTGGATTCTGATTATCCGGGACGACCATTCCTGGATCCACGATCCGCGGATCCACAACATCAACTTCTCCGTTATTATTATCGGAACCACCGACAAGGTCTGAGCCGTTCAACGGACCTTCGCCATCGGGTGTATTTACATCAATTTGATTTACCAAAGGTTCATTATTGATGGCTGGATCGGTCGGCCATAACGTAAATGCTAGAAATAAACTTGCCGCTAATACAGACAGCCCAACCCATATCGGTTTCGTCTTCCGTGAGGGGGGCATCGGTGCCAATTCAACCGCGTCATGAACCGTACCGCTACTGTCATTGGCAATCGCACTAAGCACTTGTGCGGTGAATTCAGGTCCCAGTTCTTTTTCTTCATTTTTGAACGACTTTAATCCACTTTGAATTGCGATTAGCTCGTCCATGATTTTTGCTGCTTCGGCATCCTCATCGAGGAACGCTTCCACCTCAGCGCATTGCGATGGATCGAGTCGACCATCTATATAGTCACTCATCATTGACTCGTCGTCATTCGTGTTGTGCGGTGATTCAGTCATTGAATGCAAACAGGGTTTATTGGCTATACGTAGTGCTAATCGTCTATAAAAATAACGTTACCAAGGTAATATTCGTCTAAATAGAAAAACCTGTCAAACATATTGCATAATCAATACCATAAATATACAAAAAACCCCGAAAACGGCGGACATATGCAAATTCCCGCTCGGTCACTCGATCTCTCCGAGGCACACGCACAGCACCCATCCTGATTCGCATGGTGAATTTGTTTGCGTTACAATGCATGGCATGAAAATCCTACGTCATGACACTAATCAATTGAGTCTCTTTGTTTGGTTGTTATGCACATCAGTCGCGACGGCAGCACCTAGCGAAGAAGGTGTTAATTTTAGCCAAGACATCCTGGCGATCCTCTCGAATACTTGCTATCAATGCCACGGCCCGGATGAAGCCGCACGAAAATCGGATCTGCGACTAGACACACAACAAGGCGTCTACGAGCAACTTGAATCCGGCGAGCATGCGGTCGTTGCTGGAAAGCCTAATTCCAGCGCTTTGCTGCAGCGAATATTAAGCGACGATCCTGATCTAAAGATGCCACCGAGTCATGCCAAACGCCAATTGACTCAGCACGAAAAAGAATTGCTGCAACGCTGGATAAAGCAAGGAGCGCCCTATCAAGAACATTGGGCGTTTATCGCACCACAACAAGCGGAACCTCCGCGAGTACGAAATCGGAAGCAAGTTGCCAGCCCCATCGATTCTTTCCTACTTAATACACTCGAGCAACAACGACTCAACTTTGAACCTCTGGCAGCCCCCGAAACGCTCATTCGACGTCTAACACTTGATCTTACCGGACTGCCACCGACGATCGCTGAAGTCGATGCTTTTCTAGAGGATCAACAACCCGGAGCTTATGACCGGCTCATTACTCGATTATTCAAGTCACCGCACTACGGTGAACATATGGCTCGTTTTTGGCTCGATGCTGCCCGCTACGGAGATACCCATGGTCTGCATCTCGACAATATTCGTAGCATCTGGCCCTATCGGAATTGGGTCATCAACGCCTTCAGTAACAATATGCCATTTGACCAATTCACCGTCGAGCAACTCGCAGGTGATTTGCTGCCAGAGCCAACGTTAGCCCAACGCGTTGCCACCGGTTTTAATCGCTGTAATGTAACGACTGGCGAAGGGGGTTCGATAGCTGCAGAATATTTGGTTCGCTATGCCGTTGACCGAGTCGAAACAACTTCCACGGTCTGGATGGGATTGACCATGGGTTGTGCCG
>LWDU01031746.1_pt1 | contig 102635 bp, 95 predicted proteins | sample 727161 | NCBI WGS metagenome assembly LWDU01 (sample SAMN04566230, study PRJNA314399) | hydrothermal vent metagenome | isolation source: deep sea hydrothermal plume seawater | place: Mexico: Gulf of California, Guaymas Basin | collected 2004-07-11 | reverse complement strand
CCCGGGTATCTAATCCGGTTCGTGCCCCTAGGCTTCGTCCCTGACCGTCGGATCCGTTCTAGTGTGGCGCCTTCGCAACAGGTGGTCCGCTCAGGATGACAGGATTTTACCCCTACCCTGAGCGTACCCCACACCTCTCCCGGTCCCAAGTCTGGCCGTGCTCGCAGAATTCAACCAGTTGAGCTGGTTGATTTACCCACGAATGTACCAAACAGGCTACGGACGTTTTAGGCCCAATAAAATCGACTACCACTTGAGGCGCCGGTATTACCGCGGCGGCTGGCACCGTCCTTACCCACCTCTTATTCCAAGACCTTTGAAGAGTCAAGAAAAGACTGGGTCTTACCCCAGCCACTTGGAGTTCCCTGGTCACGATTTCTCGCATTGCCAAGTTTTCGCGCCTGCTGCACCCCGTAGGGTCTGGATTCGTGTCTCAGAATCCATCTCCGGGCTATGTCTCCCAACACCCGTACGCGTCGATGGCTAGAGGGTACGTTACACCCCCTACGACCTGATACGCCGCAGGCCCATCCTATGCCGCCGGAGCTTTCATCCACTCACCGTTCCAGGCGTAGTGAACTATGGGGCATTATTCTCAGTTTCCCGAGGTTATTCCCCAGCATAGGGCAGGTTACCCACGTGTTACTGAGCGGTACGCCGAGTCCCTAAGACTCTCGACTCGCATGGCTTAATCGAACTCCAATAGCGGTAGCCTCCGGCAGGATCAACCGGATTTCGCGTGAGCGGAATCACATATCCTATCGGAAGTATCGAGTGGATCACAAGTTTTTGCTGATTCTTATTGTAAATTGACGCAGGATACACCGATTCTTTTTTGAATTTGAATCGAAATAATCTGCTTCTTGCACCCCCTATGTCGGGGGTCAAGTTTTAACGTGTTCACCTCTTTACCATGAACCAAAGTTCACGGCAGCATTTCTTCGGCTGCGTCGGACATGATGGAGAACTTCATCGGACCTATTGGTCCTCGGTCTCCAACGCCAGTCTGACGTAGCAGCCCGCCGACCGTCCACCGGTATATGAAAGTGACGAGTGAGGCCGGGCCGACAATCGACGCACTGCGCCTCAGTCGAGGCGGAATTCAATATCAGCCTTGCGCCTCGGATTTCATCTCTTTCTAAGCAACTATTCAAACTACAATCGAATCTGAAATTCACCCAAATAATTAGGGCTGAACCTCTCTGATATCGAGTGAAATATATTTCTAGAACTAGGATGATTTGATCAATCTCTAGGAGAGAAATCGCCTCGACACTAAAACCAGATCACCACCGCTGAAACCAGTGCGGACACAGCCCCCGGATTCAATCGACGGTCGTCTGAGGCGACGAATTATTTGGATGAGAAATGATTCGGCTAAATCATTCTGTGCCGAAGAACTCTCTGAGCATCGGATGCATCTCCATCGCCTGTTCCTTCTGAATCTGTTCATAGGTGCGCAGGATGATACCTACGGCCAGCAGCAATCCGGTTCCCGATGCATTTCCAACCGTTCCAAGCAAGTCGGCGCCAGAAGCGAGAAGACCAACGAAGGCACCGGAAAAGAGGGTCACAGGAGGAATGTAGCGCTCCAGAATCTTCTCGAGAACGACAGGATTCTTGCGGAATCCAGGAATCTGCATCCCTGTCCGCTCGATCTGCTTGGCGACATCCTTCGAACCCATGTTCGTGGTCTCGATCCAGAACTTCGCGAAGACCATTGAGCCCGCAGTCATGAAGAAGACGTAGGTGAAGACGTGGACCATGATTTGACCAAGTGAATGGCCGTAAGCATCGGATGATTGATTCAGCAATGGCAGCAGCCAATCACCGACCCCGTTGACCATCGACGAGTACCATGCGAAACCTCCCGAAGGCGTCGTCGCGCCGATCTCATACGAACCGAACCACTCCGCTTTGCTCCACAGACCGTTACGACCCAATATCGGAACACTAGACAGCACCGGATGACTCCAGAATAGCAGTGTGAACATGTTGACGTTGGCCAGCAGTGCGGCCATCAGAATCACTGGGATGTTACTCGCGTAGACGAGTCGAATCGGGTATTGGCCGCGGTGGCCTCTGACCTTTCCATGTGTCAACGGCAACTCGAGCTTGCTCGACTCGGCATAGGCGACGACGAGGAAGACGGCGATCGAGGAAACCAGAGCCGCCAGAGGATTAGCGTGATTGAGCAATATGGTTTCGAAACCGTTCTGAGAAACCAATTCGGTATTCGTCGCCGTCCGCAGCGTGTAGAATATCATCGGCAGAGTTCCCGATGGCGGGTTCTGCAGCGAGAGTGGTGAGCCTTGGACGGTTGGCAGCGGTGAGAGGGTTCCGACGAATGTCGATTGGGCTACGCCGGCAGCGATGAAGAGCGAGATACCGCTGCCGATTCCCCACTTGCTAACCAGCTCATCGAGCAGGAAGACGAGGTACGAGCCGACGAAGAGTTGTGCGACGATGAGCGCGTTAGCCCAACCGATTCCGTATTGCAGGATGATGGTTTCGTGCGGGTCGAGGAATCCGTAGACCTGAGGAATCGATTCGATTGGAATCATCAGCAGGACGAGGATCTTCTGAACGCCTTGGTAGAGGCGCTTGTCAGCCGAGTCCTGCAGATCGAGTTGAATGATCTTCGCGCCAGCGAAGAGTTGCATTATGATCGAAGCGGTGACGATCGGGCCGATGCCCAGATGCATCACTGAACCGGAGGCACCGGCCATGATCGCTCGGAATGACGAGAAGACATCGAGGGTCGTGTCCGACATCCCGTAGATCATCACATTGGTCATCATGAAGTAGATGATCAGCACGAGAGTGGTGGTCCAGAGTTTCTGATTGAAGCGGACGTGACCCTCGGGTTTGGTGATCGAAGGATAGACGTCGACGAGTCGCTCGAGCGCATAGAGCCGACTCGACTCGGAGCCGCTGTACATCAGGCAACAGAGAGCGAGTGCAGCACCGAGCCCCAGAAGGGCGATGCCGACGAGTAGGAAGCCGACCACCGAGGGATCGACCCAGCCCCAGACGGCGAGTCCGATGACGAAGACGAGCCAAGTCAGAGGCTTGATGAGACGACCGAAGTATGGAATCTCCTTGATGTTCTCAGGCAGATCCGTCATGGTCGCCCAGATTACGAATCCGACGTAGATGAAGGAGACGATGACCATCTTGAGAGCTAGCTTCTGCGCGATGGTGTCTTCTCCGAAGAGAGATTCCTTCTGCCACCAGATCAGCGCTCCCCAGTAAACCGCAGCCATCAGCGCGGTTCCGAAAACAGAGGGGCGTCGGTCGACCATTTCGTTCACCAGCGCCGCATAATTCCTCTATTTCGTCGAATCGAGCTGAATCGCCGGCTCACTCCTCTTCCCAGTCGTTCTCGTCAGCCTCTACGAGGATGACGGAACCGCCGGCGGCTTCGACCTTCTCGATCGCACGCGCGCTGGCTGCTGAGACTGTGATGTTGAGTGCCTTGTCCATGCGGCCGCTGCCAAGCAACTTGTCGTAACCGAAGGCTCCGAGGTTGATGTCATCGTCCTCAGTGAGTCTGCAGACTTCTGAGACATTGATGCTGATGTTGACTTTGCGAAGGCTTGGGTGACGATTGAAACCGTGCATCCCCCAGTGCCCTGGCATGTACTTGATTCGAGTCATCACTCGATGCTTGTTGATTCCCGCATTGCCGCGGCCACCGCGCAGTCCAGCGCCTCGGCCAGCCTTCTTGCCTCGACCGTGGTAACGGCTTCGACCGCGGAATTTGTTAGTGCGTGATACCATTCATCTCACCTCATATCATTCTCTCTGCGAGAGCACCGATGGCTTCCCCACGGAATCCGAGAGCGCCTCCCACGACGTAGGATCGCTTGATGCCGCCCCAGCCCTTGGCGCCACGAGGCGGGTGCAGGCGGAGGACTGGCTTGAGACCCTCGACGGACTTCATCGAAGCATCGCCTGAGGCCAGAGCCTTAGCGAATGACTTGACGGTCTTGAATTCGCTTCCAGACTTGATCGCTGCATCGTTGACAGGGTTGTCGCCGACCATTCGACCCCGCTCCTTGAGCAGGTTCTCGATCGAGTCAGCATCGACTTCACCCCAGGTGACGAAATCCTTTGACTTCTGAAGCATTCCAGAGTAGGTTGCGCTCTCGGGGACGATCGTCGCGTGGTTGATGCGAGTCAGGTTGAGCATCGCCATGGTGTCACGGATGCTGCGCTCGACGCCGCGGTCGCTACGTACGCGGATGACGAGGAAAGTCACAGTTCCCGCCTCCCGCTGGTGATGTACAGGCGACGCTTGTCAGCATCGCTGATTCTGACCTTGTTGAGAGCGACCAGAGCGTTGAAAGTCGCCTGAGCAAAGTTGATTGTCGTACGAGTCTGGCCGGCTGATCGGCTCCAGACATCGGTCACTCCCGCGAGGGTCAGGACACGCCGACCGTAGTCGCCGATGACCAGTCCCTTGCCGGCAGGAGCGGGCATGAGGGTGACTCGAGTCGAGCCGGAGCGGCCGGTGATCTTCAGCGGCACGCTGGTTCCAGGGCCGCCACCAGATTCCCAAGAGCCGTTACCGCGCATGACCGGAATCATGTTGAGTTTGGCCTTGTCGATGGCCTTGCGGATCGTGCTGGCGACTTCCTTGCCCTTGCATATAGCAAGGCCGACGTAGCCGTCACTGTTACCGACGACGCAGAGCACATTGAATCGAACACGGCGACCGGAATCGGTCATTCGCTGAATCATGTTGACTGCAAGTACGTCGTCGTCCAGTCCCGGAAGGAGGGCGTCGACGATCTCGACCTCGCGGATCGGAAGGCCGGTCGCTAGGGCTTCTTCGTAGGAGAGGATCTTGCCATCAGCGACCATGTGGCCGAGTCGGGTGCGAGGCTGCCATGAGCGCAGTGCTGCGAGTGGGTCAGGGCCGCGGCGGCGGCGGCCGTCGGCAGGTTCCTGTTGTTCTGCCTGAGCCAGAGCGAGCCCGGGCGCGATGGCCGGTGCGTCCTCTACGATATCGGATGCTTCCTCGCTCACGCGCTCGCCTCCTCAATCGCGGTTCTGGTCGACTCGACCGCAGATGCGAGCGAGTCATCGATGTGTGATCCGTTGATGCGCTCGTCGCTCGGCAGGACATCCGCGCCATGCGGGATGTCCAAGCCTGCGTCGACCATGCCGCGCAGGGCGGCGAAGACGCGGTTGCCAGACGTTGCAGCAGCGAGACCGACGTCGAGAACCGCTTCCGAATGACCTGCAGCAATCGCCGCCTTCGCCAGTGCGAAGCCGGTCAGATAACTCGCTGGTACGGACTTTCTCGAAGCGTCGAGAGGCCAGCCGAATCTGTCGACGAGGGTCTTGCCAGTGACCGAGATCATGACCTCGTCGCCGGTAGAATCGTAATTGATCAATTGGCAGGTCGTCTGAGTATTCGATACTCGGACGACAGCCCTTGTCGCGCCGCCACGCAGCATTCGCATGCGGCGGCGATAATCCGTCTCTCCAGTCCGGCGACGCTTGAAGCGGAGCCTCTGATTCTTACCATGTGCCATTTACTGCTCACCTCCGAGTTCAATTCCATCTATCTCCATATTGGAGCGCATATGGGCGATCGAGCGGTAGGAACCGCCCTTCGCCTTGCGGTAGTAGTAACGATATTCTGAAGAACTGATCGAGTCATCTTCACGCATCCCTTTGAGTTCCTTGCGCTGGGCACGAATCGTCCTCATCCAGCGCGACTTACGCGGGTTCCTCGCATTCGACCCTTGGCCTTCTGAGCAGCTGCCTTGCGGGCTCGTGAACGACTGGTTCCGACGAAGGGCCGGGCCTTGATGACGCCTTCATCGATGAGTCGGCGTACGTCTTCCTTCTGGACGGCGTCAGAGACGTCGTCCAACTTCTGAGGATCGACCCAGACTCGGTGGACACCGACGGGTCGTCCCTCGCGCTTGGAGAAAATCTGAGCAGCGAGGCGCTTCTGGTTGGTGATCATCATTGCAAGTCCCCCTTGCGCTCGATGCGGCGCCGGTTGAGAATGCGTAGACCCAAGTCGTCTGCACGATCGTGAATGCTCATGCGCTTGCGGTTACCCACAGATGCGGCGATTCGAACCGCCTCGCGCTCAGGGTCGAGGCCTTCGAGGTCGGATGCCACATGGACCAGTCTCTCCTCGAAGCCGGACGGGTGGAGTCCACGGACCTCGGCGACTTTACCGTAGCCGATGCGTACCATTGGCGAGCGGTATCTGCGGTTCTTGCGCTGGCTGGAATCGTCGCCGCGAGGCTTCTTCCAGCCAGTGCGCGACAGGCGCTTGTAGCGGAACCATTCCTGGCGGCGGAACTTCGGTTGCTGCTTCATCTGCGATGCGCGAAGGTTGAGCAATTCCTTGGTTTCGTCGTCGAGGACTGGCTTCTGGCGAGCGGTGTGGAAATCGTCCCATTCGTCCTCGAAGATGTCATCGCCCTCGAAATCGTCGTCGAGGTCGTCGTCGAGGTCGTCGGAGCCGACTGCCTCGTCGATGTCTGCATCGACGTCGTCGATCGCCTCATCGAGGTCGGCTTCAGCCGCCTCCTCAGCGGGGCTGTCATCGCCAGCCTCAGTCAGGCGGACGATGAGCTCTGCCTTCTTGCCCGAGACGGGCAGGCTTGCTGCGCGGAGCAGATCCTTCAGTTCAGCGACGGTCAAATCATCGTAGTCCATTCATATCCCTCCTCTTAAGTTGCCCTTCGAGACGATGTAGATTCCATCTTGGAAGACACGTCGGTCTCGGTTCTTGATGCTGCAGGAGCGCTCGATGTTGGCGGCCGTCTGGCCGACTTTCTCGCGGTCCGCGCCTGATACGGTGACATCGGTCTTGTTCTGCACCTTGACCTCGACCTCCGCTGGGCTCCACGGCAGAGCCGCGACGCGCGGAACCTTCTCTCCGAAGAGATTGGTGATGGTCATCTGATTCCCATTGACCCTGATGGTCATCGGGAAGTGAGAATAGACGGCTTTGAGCTTGTACTCGAAGCCGGAGTCGACTCCTCGTGCCATGTTGGTGAGGTGAGCAGCCCAGGTTCCAGCCAGAGCTTTCTCCTTCTTGCGAGGCAGATTGACGAAGACCTCGAGCTCACCCGAGGAGTCGCGAACTTCGATACGAGGGTGACGGAATTCACGCGTCAAGGAATTGCCATCCTTGGCGACGGTGACGTCGTTACCGTTGACGGCAGCGGTGACACCCTCCGGTAGGGATATCTTGTGCGCGATGTGATCAAGCTTCGGCATTCTTCTCCCTCCTCAGAAAATGTAAGCGAGCAATCTCCCACCTACTCGCTCCTTCTTGGCATCATGGTGATTCATGATTCCTTGATTGGTGGTGAGAATCAACAAGCCGAAATCCTGAGCCGGCAGATAGCGCGACTCCCACTTGTCGAAATCGGTTCGGCGAACCGAGTGACGAGGCTTGATGACGCCGCAGCGGTTGATCGCGCCAATCAACTCAACGCGGAATGAACCGCCTCGTCCATCCTCTACCTGTTGGTATTCTCCTACGTAGCCGGACACTTGCATGATCGAGAGCATATTGCCGAGTAATTTGCTGGCAGGGCTCACTGTCACTTCGTAATGGCCGGCTTGCTCCGCATTGAAAATGCGGACGAAAGCATCACTGAGTGGGTCGAATTGCATCTTTTTCACCTCACGAATATTTCTTGAATCCTATTTCCGGAGCAACGTCACGGAAGCATTGGCGGCAGAGCCGGAGGCCGTGACGGCGAATCATACCGCGCTTGCGTCCGCAGCGGCGGCAGCCATTGCTCCGTCCGATTCCTTCTCCATGATCTCTAGCCATACTTCACTCCTCCACGATGGTCAGTCCGAACTGATTCTTGAACCAGGCCTTCGACTCATCCTTGCCTACGCGGTGCTCAACACCGACCTTCACACCGCGTCGGCGACGACGCGATACCCTGTGACCGGGGCGTTCGAGTACGACATTGACGTCCATGCCATAGATGCCGATGTCGGGATCGTACTTCTGGGCAGGGAAGTCGGTGTAGTCGGCGATGCCGAATGAGAGGTTGCCTGATTGGTCGAAATTATACGACGGTAGAGTGTTCTCGCGGACCCAGAAGGCGTCCTTGAGGAAGGATTGCACCTTGTCGGCGTCGCGGATGGTGACCTTGCAGCCGATCGGTGCACCGAGTCGAGTGCCGAGGTCGCGGTTGGTCATCCTTGAGATGGTGCGAATCGGCTTCAGGCCGGTCAGCAGTTCGAGGACTCGCTCGGCGAGTTGCAGACGCGATCCACCCTCACCGACACCGATGTTGACGGTGACCTTGGTGATGCGTGGAGTCAGCATCGGGTTGGTATTCTCGTTCAAGCCTTCACCTCCAGTGGGAGGTCTTTGACAGCGCCGATGATGAAGACATAATCGGCAACTGTGCCGAAGTCTGGGAATTGCACTTCGTTCGGCTTCGATGAGCGCTTGATGTCGCGGGAGACGACCTTGGCGGTGACCCCAATGTGGCTGCCACCGATCAGATAGGCAGTCGCGCCTTTCGAGAATGGATGGTGGCCAGCGACCGACTGATCGGGCAGAGAGATGACGAGTGTGTCGCCGCTGCCGTACAGCTTGGCATCGCTCACGAGGATGTTGCGCCCGTCGTGCAGGTGAATCTGTGTCTTGCCGTCAGTGATGGTGGACTTGCCCATCACGCGGCAGAGTTTGCTAGCGGCTGCCTTGTCCGAGATGGAGCGGTAGCGGAGTTTCCCGTTGACGTCGAGAATGCAGCGGAAGCTGTCTTCGCCGACCGTCAGGACATCCATCAGACCGACGCCGCGGCCGAGGTCCGTCTCGATACGGCCATCGACCAGAACCTGACGGGTCGCGAGCATGCGCTTGGCTTCGCGGAGATTATGAGCGAGGTCGAGAACATCGCGGAGAATCACACCGAGAGGCATGCACATCTCATCGCTGTGACCGCCGGGATTGGGCTTCTGGACCCAGATGTCGGTCTTGCGAGTGAGTGGCCAACTGCGTGGCATCGTCAGTCGCTTCATGTGGCTACTGCTCATTCTGCTGCACCTCCGTTGGAACGCTCTGTGATACGCTTGATTCGCAGAGGGTCACCGTCGTACAACTTGGTGACCACGAGATTAGAGGGGTGGATAGGCAAAGCTTCCTCCTTGCCGTCTGAAGTCGTCATCGTGACGCCATCGACGTAGACGAAACCGCTTTTGGTGTCGACGCCGACAATTGTGGATTTGACGCCTGAGCGACCGCGCGATTGGCCGAGGCGCTTTCCGCGCGCGTCAGCCTTGACACTGTTGGGGAAGCCGAAATCTCCGCGAAGAACCTCGACCGTGTCGCCGACGCGAATGGTGACGGAGCGAATCGATTGCAGATCGGGCTCGTCGCTGATGAGTCGTGAACGCATGCGCTTGCGCCGTACGTGAACTGGAGCGTCGGTCTGTGCCTGACGCTGTTTTCCTGCTTTCTTGCTGACCATTCATTCCACCTCATACAATCTGCTTCGCTGTTGCAGCGATCCTTGGCCAGCGCTCAGCCGCCTCGCGGCTGACTGGTCCCTTGATATCGGAGCCGCGAACCTCACCACGCTCGTTGGTGAGGACACAGGCGTTATCCTCGAATTGAACCCAAGTTCCGTCAACGCGGCGGAACGGGCGACGTTGTCGCACGATTACCGCGTTGAAGATCTGACGACGAGTCTCAGGAGTTCCTCGGCGCACTGTGACTCGAATCATATCGCCGACACCGCCAGCAGGATAACGACGAGCGACACCGCCCTTGTTGAGGACGGTGATTAACTGCACGATCTTGGCACCGGTGTTGTCACAGCAATCCATCCTCGCCATGCTCGGCAGAGCCTTGGTGACTCGACCTGCGATTCCCCTCATTCTGCCACCTCCCTTTCGATGACACAGAAATTGACGGTCTTCGACAGAGGTCTGCACTCCATGATGCGGACCCGGTCTCCCGAAGAGACCTCGCCGATGCAGGAAGGCAGATGCGCGGCGTAGCGGCGAGTGCGCTTCTCATAGCGCTCGAACTTCTTCATGTAACGCGTGACCTCGCGTTTGACGACGATGGAATTGGTCATCCCAGTCATCGAGACGGTGCCTTCGATGATCTGACCGCGAAGTCTCAGACTGCCGTAGAATGGGCAATTCTCGTCGCCGTCCCAATCGCCCTCTGGGGCTACAATGTCTACTCCGATGTCTCTCATTTCAGTTCCTCCTGTATCTGCGGTTGATGCGATCTGCCGGTCGCTGCTTAACGGTTGAGCCGTCAATCGCTAGCTGCTCGGGATCGATGGTGAATGTGATGACATCCTTGGCAAGGGTGACTTCGCCGGACATCGTCCTGACGCGCAGAGTCCGGCGAGTCTCCTCGACGATCATGCCTGAAACACCGACCAGAGTAGGGTCGCTCGACTCGATCACCTCGATCTGTCGAGCGAGCCATGGTGCGTTCAGAATGCTCATTCAGCGCACCTCCACTTGGTAGCCGTTCTGTTCAAGCACTTTTGCGACGCGCTTCTTGTGCTGGCCCTGCAACTCGATGGTACGGCCCTTGACGGTGCCACCACTGGCGCAGGCGCCCTTGAGGAGTTTGGCGAGTTTGCCGATATCGATAGCGGTATCATCGATTCCTTCAACGATTGTAACAATTTTTCCATACCTCCTTCTGACTGTTGAAATGATTGCTTTCTGTTGTTCTTTGGCTATTTCTTGGCAAATGCACAGCTCATCGGGTAGTCCACAGAGATTGCAGATTCCAGCCATTCGATTCTACTCCTTCGTCCCCTCGGACATCTTGGTGAGCAGTCGGGCGATGCTTCGCCGTGTCTGCTTGTAAGCTCCTGCGTTGGAGGATGATCCACCCAGCGCCTGCTGAGCGCGAAGTTGGAGGAGTTCCTCCTTCAATTCCACGAGGCGGCGCTGACGCTGCTCGGGATTCATCTTCTCGATGTCTCGGGATTTGATGTGAGTCATCGTATCACTCCCCCTCCTTGCTCTCTTCAGCCGAATCGGCTGGTGAGTCGTCGGGTGCTTCCTCGGTTGCTTCCTCGGGTGCTTCCTCGGATGCTTCCTCTGCTGAGTCTTCGGTCGAGTCTTCTTCAGTCTCTTCTGTGACTTCCTCAACTGCTTCTGTTTCGGAAGCCGCTTCAAGGTCTGCCATCTTCTCGACGACACTGTCGATCACCTCGTCGGCATCGACGGAGCTCTCTTCGGCTGCAACCGGTGCCGCCTCTTCGCTCTCTTCTGGAATCTCCAGCATCGATACTTCCTCGATCGGACCAAGGCCGGAATCGACGCGCTCGATGATATCGATCTCGTGTGGGAGTTTGACACCTGGCCGCATTATGCGGACCGTGCAACCGACCGTTCCGAGTTTCTTGACGGCGGTCGAGAAGCCTTCATCCATGAATTGCAGGGCGGTCTCACCGCAGAACTTGATGTGGCCTTGCTGGAATTTCTGCACACGATGGCGAGCGCCCGAAATCTTGCCGCTGAGGATGATGAGGCATCCGCGCGCGCCGGCGTCCATGATGTTCTGCGCCGTGCTGTGGCCAGCGCGGCGGAAGAACCAGCCGCGTTCGAGCGAAGAAGCGAGGCGGCTGGCCATGACCTGTGCGTTTAGTCGAGGTTCCTCGATCTCGTTGACTTCGAGTCGAGGATTCTCGAGCTTGAAGTCGCTCTTCAGACGGTGCTGCAACTCGTGGATGACCTTGCCTCTGCGGCCGATGACTCGGCCGACCTGCTCGGCTGACAGAGTGACCTTCGTGCCCTCAGGAGTGCGATTGAATTCAAGCCCGCCGAAGCCGGCGCGCTCGGTCTCACGCAGAAGGTATTCGCGGACCATATGACGCTCGACGTTACGATTGATGAAAGTGCGAATGGTGTTACTCTGACGCTTCATGATAATCACCTCAGAATTCTTCATCTTCCTCTTCGCCACCGAAGTGCTCGAGGAAGATCTCGAGATTCACCTGGTAGTGGTTCTTCGGTGTGGCGCGGCCGCGCGCGCGAGGCCTCCAACCGCTGTGGATCTGCCCGCGGTGAGCGGCGCAATGAGTAATCATCATGTCTTCAGCGTCGATGGTGTCGTAGCGCTGACGAGCATTCTCCATCGCGCTTTTGATCAGTTTGATGAATTCCTTCGAAGCTCTGTTAGGGTAGCGACCAGGGCCCATCTTACCCTTGCGGTGGCCCGCCATCGTGTTGCCGCCCTTGCCCTTTCGAGAGCGGCGGGTGTAGGGAATCGCGACCTTTTTGTCGATGACTCGCTCGAGATAGTCGATCGCATCCATGACGTTCATCCCGCGGATGAATTTCGCGACCTGATAGCAGTGCTTGTGGTGCATGTCGACGTTGACCAACCTAGCGGTTGCGAGGTTTGAGCCCTCGAGCAGTTGGGTGTATCCAGATTGGGGCTGACCGGCTTCTCTACTCATTCCATCTCACCTCACTTCAATGCCACGTGCTTACTCGATCGCGTTGCACCAACACCAGGACCGGTGTGTGTAACGGATCGGCGGGTCGGAGCGAATTCGCCAAGAGCGTGTCCGATCATCTCGGGGATGACCTCGATGTTGATGAAATCGCGGCCGTTGTGAATTCCGACGGTCGTGCCGACCATCTCAGGAAGGATGTACATTCCGCGGCAATGGGTTCTGACGATCTTCGAGCCGTCATTGCCGCGAACCTTGTCGAGGAAATGCTGGCATTCCTCGGAAAGACCACGCGAGAAAGAACGCTTCGCGCGAGAAGGCATGAGAGTCGCGATGCAGGGCGAGTCCGGCTCCTCCTCAGGAGGATAGAGAGGTAGAGCGAGAAGTTCGTCCATCGTCATGCCACGCCAGAGGAATTCCTTCTTGCGGCGCTCAGCGATGGTCGAGCGGCGCTTACGAGCCTGCCTGCGAGCAGTCTTGGGTGAGCGGAACATCTTCTTCGATTTTCGTGCCATATGTCACACCTCACGACTCCCTCGTCCTGCCACGACCGGTTCGGCTTGGGGCGATGTGTCCGACCTTCTGGCCGGGTGGAGCGTTGCGGCTGACGGAGTTCGGTCCGTGCACAGCCTGATGATTTCCGCCACCGTGTGGGTGGTCGACCGGATTCATGGCGACACCGCTGACGGTCGGGTAGGGTTTGCCTCGAGCCTTGGCTCGATAATGTGCTGCACCGGCCTTCATCAGAGGCTTCTCGGTACGGCCGTGACCGCCGAGCACACCGATGGTGGCTCGGCAATTGGCTGGTAGATCCTTCAGCGCGCCGCTTGGCATGCGGATGCGGACCTTGTCGCCCATGCGGGTCTCGAGAGTTCCAGAGTTGCCACCCGAGCGAGCGAACTTTCCACCGTCGCCAGGTCGGGCTTCGATATTGCAGATCTGGGTTCCCTCCGGAATCGAGGATAATTTTGTGACGTTTCCAGGGCGTAATCTGACCTTGTCGCCGAAGGCGAGTTCCTGACCGACTGAAATGCCTTCGGGTGCGGCGATGTGGGCTATTTCGCCGTCTTCGAATTTGATGCGCGCGAGGGGCGCAGTGTGAGCCGCGCTGTGGACAAGGTCGGTGACCTTGGCCATCTTCTCACTGACGCGAGGCAGTCTGTTAGCGGCTGGGAACCGGTGGCTCGAGACCCTGTTCTTCGGGCTCGACCCGCGGCGTTGTGAACGTGTTCGCTTACCCATGATATCACCTCATCAGAACGCTCCGAGCTTGAGCGCTGCATCCTCCGCGTCGTATCCTTCGGCAAGGCGCACGGAGGCGTGCTTGCCAGTGATCGTGATTCTGGTGTTGACCTTCAGCACCTGCACGTCGAGAAGTTCCTCGACGGCCGCCTTGATATCAGCCTTCGTCGTCTCTCGACGGACGATGAATTCGATGCGGTTGTTGTTCTCGCGGTAACCGCCCTCTTTATCGGAGACGCGTCGCGCCTCGAGGGTTTTCTCAGTGATCCACGGCATCTTGATGACACTGTACGGGTCTATCATGGGAATCACTCCAACGCTCCTATTGCCGACTTGGTCCAGACGGTCAGTCGCCCAGCGTCGCCGCCGGGTGCGAGATCCTCTGCAGAGAGGTCCTTGGCGGCGACGATGTCGACGCCCGGGATGTTACGAGCGGCCTTCGCGAGACCGTTCGTTTGGGAGACTACGAGCAGGATGCTCTTCGGGGTGCGGTACTTGCGACCGCGCATCGTGGCCTTTCCGGCACGGATGGTGCGGCCGTTGCGGGCACGGTCGAGATCCTCGCCGAGTCCAAGACCTTCCATCATGGCGACGAACTTGCGAGTCGAGTACTGCAGAGGCAAGCTCTCGAGATCGTACTTCTCGTCGCCACCTTCTCGCGACTCGACATATCCATCGATGATGATCGGGAAGCGCAGGCTGGCTTCGAAGTGGTGACCGCGCTCTGAGACCAGATCGGATGAAGCGCTGGCTGCGATTGCTGAATCGCGCGCGATTCGGTTCTCCTTGCTGTTGATCTTCTGCGACCAATCCTTGTCGACCTTGGGGCCGTGAGCGCGGCGACCGCCGCGCGTGTGTGGATTCTGAGCGGCGGTGCGCTGACCTGCCTTACGCATGATGCGCGAAACGCCGCGGCCCTTGCCCCACCATTCGACGGAGTGCTTCATGCCGGCTTGCGGCTTGCGCTTGCCATCGTGCTCGCGGTGTCCGTAGGACTGCCTGCGATTGGCGCGGGAAGCGAGCACGGCACGGCGGATGAGATCCTCGCGAACCTCGCCGCTGAAAACATCGGGAAGAGTGACGGCCTTGCCGTTCTTCGCTTCAACAGTGTAATACTCGGCGAGCAGGCCAGCATCCATCTCCTCCTGCTCGACGGTGTTGATCAGATTGTAGGATTTCGTCTTCATCAAATCACACTCCCTGCTTGCTCGAGGTACTGACATAGGTCAGATCGACATCGAAGACATTTGTATGTGGGCGAACCGGATCACGGAAGCGCAGAAGGCGCTTGGCTGGTCCGGGCAGACTACCCTCGAGCACCATGTATGGATTGGTGACCTCTCCATAATGGAGAAAGCCACCAGCGGGAGTCACATCGGACTCACCGGGGTTGGAGATGCGAAGAATGCGCTTGTTGAGTTCGGTCCGCTGATGATAGCCCATCTGACCTGCCTGACGAATAGTCTTCCTGACATAGCCTGTTCCGAAGTCGCCCATGTTTCCTATTTGTCGGCGGCGCTTGCTGTTCTTGTGAGATAGCAACTTGACACCGAATCGCTTGATGACGCCTTGCCAGCCCTTCCCCTTTGTGATGCCGACGACGTCGAGTTCCTTGCCAGCCTCATAGACATCATCGATTCCGATCTCTCCACCCAGACGCTCATGCGCCCACTCGAGTTTGGCTCCTGTGTCGCCACCGACCAGCCCGACTTCCATGATCACGGGGGTCTTGGATGGAACACTCTTGACGAGAGCGGGTTGAGTTGCAACGATGAGGCGAACCTCACAGAGGCTCGAGTCGGCGAGGGCAGCGTGTGCATCCCCGTTCATTCCGCCCTCGCGAACAGGAATCCGGCCGGCGCGCTTCGCCGGCTTGCGACCCTCTTCGATATCACGATCTCCACGAGTCTGGTTGGCGAAGCGTGGCATCAAGCCATCCGGTCCACTCGAAGAATCTGCCCATATCTCACCAGCGGTCTGCATGCCGTAAGGAGTCATGTGGTAGCCACGGACGGCCAAGACCTTCATCGGAGGAACCTCGACGACGGTGACGGCCTTGCGGATCTCTTGACCAGCGGAGGTGGAGTGAGGGTTGGTGTCGCGCATCAGAACGTGGGTCATTCCGGCCTTCCAGCCTGCGAAGCCTTGGACGCGAATCTCTGAGGATTCGGTCTCAGGCCACGAGGTGATTCGACCGAATGGGCGAATGGCGCGCTTCCGAGGGCTGAAGCCCATGCTACCTCGTTTTGGGCGGTGTCGGTCTGCCATTCGCGTGTCCTCCAGTGTTAACCGATTTGTTTGCCGCCGAAGCGGATTTGAACCGGGCCACCACGTTAGGGAGGAACCGTGACACCGAACGCCGATTCCCGATTGGGAGCCAGTGTTCCGGGATGTTGTTACAGAGCCCTATGGTGTCTGGTGCCTCACGTAGTGAGCAGCCTCGCGACCTACACCCCCTTTATGAAAGAATCGGGAACGTTCGGTTCACACCCCTCTGGGGTGGTACTGGAGCAAGGAGTCAGTGCAACGATTTAGAACCCTGACTTTACAGGTTGGTGCCCATGGCGAGCGAAATTCGACATTCCTTGCTCGCCTCGGGTCTGCTTGAAGCTCGAGCCTACCAATTGGAGGCGGTCGACGAGACGCTCTCCGGCTCGACTCTGTTGGTCTTGCCGACCGCGGCTGGCAAGACCGCTGTGGCGTGGATGGTGATGGCTGAGATGTTACGGCGCACGGATGGATGGGCCTTGATGATAGCGCCCACCGTGGCTCTGGTCAAGCAGCATCACGATGGCCTGGTTGAAGCATTCTCTGGTCAGGGCATCGAAGCGGTGGCTATGAGTGGTGCGATTCCTGCAGCTAAACGCCAATCGATGTGGGGCAGGAGTCGACTTGTCGTCTCAACGCCACAGGTCGTTCGGAACGATGTCATTCGGGGTGTTCTCGACTTGGCGGATTGCTGCGTTCTGGTCGTCGATGAAGCTCATCACACGACCGGCGAACGAGGTGAGGCTCAGGTCGCGGATCTGTATCTGGCCTCGGCCGATGAACCTCTTATCCTCGGAATGACGGCGAGTCCTGGATCCTATGTCGACAGGGTGGAGGATGTCTGCCGTCGACTCGATGTGGATCGCATACACATCCGTTCTGGGAATGAGCCGATGCTCGCAGGACATCTGGCCAACCTCGCCATCGAGGAATTGAGAGTTGCAGTACCCGTCGAGATCAGAGAATTGGCCGAGCCCTTCGTGCGCTGGCAGGAAGGCATCGTCGACCGAGAGAGAAGGCTCGGCCGATACGTGATGTCTGGCCCCATCACCCACGCAGGATTGGCCAATGCGATGGAGCGCGCAAATTCTGCCATTCGTCGTGGAGAATCTGACGCTTACCGCTCGATGACTCAGATCGCCTTGGCGATGACACTTCACCATCTCATCAACCATCTTCTCTGCCAAGGCACCGCTGCTGCGCGTCAGTTCCTCGACCGCAAGGCTGGCAGCGAAGACGTCGAGAAGAAATCGACGAAGAATCTGCTTCGAGACGCAAGGATCCGCAGCCTAAGAAAGAGCCTTGCGGAAATCGGCGAGATTCATTCCAAAGTCGGCGCAGTCAGGCGTTTGGTGCGTGATAGATTGCGTCGCGACGAAGAAGCCCGAATAATCATCTTCGCCACCTTCAGAGACTCGGTCGGAGCCCTCGAGAAAGCATTGACCGGTTTGCAGGATTGTCGCCCGATCCAATTCATCGGCCAGAGCAGAAAAAGTAGTGCGGGTGGACTGACACCCAAACAGCAGGTGGCGAGAATCGAAGCGTTCCGCAGCGGCTCGGCCAATGTTCTGATCGCCACCTCGGTAGGCGAGGAAGGGCTCGATATCCCGACCGCTGATCTGGTCATATTCTACGAGCCTGTTCCGAGTGAGATCAGAACGATCCAGCGACGCGGCAGAACTGGTAGGCACAGGGATGGCGATGTTGTCGTTCTGATTGCTGAAGATACTCGCGATGAAGGAGCGAGAGCTGCTGCTCTGCGCAAAGAGGAGAACATGCACCGAGCCGTCCAGCGAGTCAGGAGATCACTCTCGAGAAGCGCCCATCTCGACCTCTCGAATCTGGATGAGTTCAGCGTCGTTGATGGTGAAAAAGTCATCTCAGCAGCAGATTTCGTCAGCTCCATTCGCGAAGAACATCGACCCGAGATCGTTGAGGAAGATAGAGCTGAAGAAGAAACTCGAACAACCACCCCAACGATCCTCCCACCCTCGACCTTCAGACCTCGAGGACAGACTGGCCTTGAGCAGTTCAAGAGCGCTCCGAAGAGAGAGGGGGCTCCCCCCGAGCCAAGTCCCGAAGCGTCGGATTCCGATGCTCGGGCGAAGACCCAAACCGAACCTGAGCCTGAGAACCAACCTGAGAAGCCAGTATCAATCGCCCAAGACCTCCTCGCACTGGAGGATTCGAGCCTTCCAGACGTGCCAGGCTCAGTCATCGCTGCCGATGACCGCGAGTTGAACAGCGCCGTGGTCGCTCGCCTCAAGGCTCTGGGAGCGGAAGTCGTGATCGAACGACTGAAGACAGGTGATTTCCGTATCGGCGAGCGCATCCTCGTCGAGCGCAAGACAGTTCGCGATTTCGTCGACTCTCTGATCGATGGCCGACTCCTCGAACAAGCATCTCGCCTTGTGGGAGCCGCACCAAGATCCCTGATACTGATCGAGGGCGAGGGCCTCTTCCATTCGACTAGAGTCCACCCCCACGCTTTGATGGGAGCACTGACCACGCTGACTCTCGACTTCGGCATCCCAGTCGTGACGACGAAAGATGGCGCAGAAACAGCAAGATTCCTCGCCGTCGCCTCGCGCCGAGAGGAATCCATGCTCGACGGCCTCAGCCCTCCGGCGCGAGACCGGTTGGAGGCGGTCAAACCAGAATCCTGGACCGACCCAGTCAGCCAAGCCGCCGCCGGGGCGCGACAATTGCGAAAACGAAACGACGATGCCCGAGCAGCGGCAAGAGCCCTTCTGAGCGCGATTCCGAGTGTCGACGATGACCTCGCCATGCGCCTGATGGACCAATTCGGGACCATCGCTGGACTGGTCTGGGCCGATGAGGACGAGATTCGCAGCGTCAGCGGCATCAGCGAGACTCAAGTCCGCGAACTCTGGCGGACCTTCAGAGCCGGCGAGCGCATCAATCAATGATCAGATCGAGCGAAAATCGCAGCATTTCCGAATCTCGCGGATTCAAAACGGCGAATCAGTCACCGATGACGGCGATTCGAGTCCGTAATTGGGCTAATCGATTATTGTGATTCCCGAGAGCGAAAGACAGCATCTCGCAGAGATGAATCACTGGAATATTGGTCGCAAGACCCGTGTTTCGCCCGGCTTTGCCTTGATAGATATCGAGGACTCCGTGCGAGAGATTGCAAGCGCTGACAATCAGATCTGCACCCTCAGCCTTCGCCTCGGACAGAACCTCGGCAGCCTGCTTCAACACAGTCGGCTCCTCTGAAAACAAGCCTGGAACGCCAACGCTCTGAACTCGCCCTTCCCACTGCACTGGCGTACCGCCAAGTGTCGAAATCAGTTGCTCGAAATAATCTGGGTCGTAGACATCGTCGCCGCCGCATGCGCCAGCCTGCTGCATGTTCGGCCCGTAATATCCGGCGACGACGAAATCGATCGGATTGCGGACCTTCTCCTCCACCTTGTCGAGACCAATCTCATCGACCAAGACGTGGAGCAGATGGTGCACCGAAACCTCGCCGCTCATCGTCAGGTCACAGGTCTTCGACAACACCTCGTTGACCTCCTGCAGCAGAATCTGATCACTCTTCAGCGCCGCCAGATCCTCAGCCAGATTTCCGGCGGTCGCTGCACACGGCGTCAGGATGTCCAATCCGGCGGCCTCTGCCGCCGCGAAAGTGCGAGCATTGAGAGTCAGTTGCAGCCTTCGATTGGCCTGCCGGACGATCCCAGCCCCGCAACTGGTGGCGCCCGCCAGTGGCACCAGTTCGATGCCGAGCGCGTAGCACAGCGTAGTCATCGTTGTGGCCACTTCGGGGGCGCTGCTATGGGCGACGTTTCCGGGGTGGTAAGCGTATTTCAAAGCCAGATAATCACCTCAGAATCTCCCGTCGAGTTCGTTGAAGATAGCCACGACTTCATGGTGCTTATCGACTGATGAATTGAATTGACGAGGCATCTTTCCGAGCCCAGCCGGCGGCGCTACCAAGGCCAGCATATCGTAGAACATATCGCCGCCGGTTCGAGTGAATCCAGTGACCATTCGAGCAGTGACTCCAGAGGTCAGATTGCCAAGCAGTCCAGCGGGTCCGAGCACTTGCCGATAAATCACCGTGTCATTCACCTTGCCACTGCTCTTGAGCGTCCAGGTGTACCACCAGACATGCTTGCCGTGGCGTCCATTGAAGCCATTCTGGGCCAGGACGCTGGTCTTGGCGTCGAGCAGTGCATCGGCGACGACGACGCCCTGTCCATTCTGTCGGCGGATGCTGACGAGGTCAGTCTCCGCCTTGATTCCATTTGAGGAGCCGAGGAGTGTATCGAGGCTTGCCACAGAGTTGTCCGAAGAGCGTGGGTCATTGCGGCGGGCCCAAGCTGTGACGAGCACTGCGGGCCCGAGGTATCCGTTGGCATGAGGCACCGCATCCGAGGATGCGTGCAGGAGTGGGGCGCTGCTGAAGTCGGTGATCGAGTGCAGCGCATTGGCGACCACAGGGTCCATCGTGCCGATTGTTGCTTGCGAGGTCGCAATCCCTTCACGGGTTGCGGCGACCATCCAAGGCTTGCTCGACTCGCGCTTGCGCTCGAGCGACCAGTGGTCGACGACGAGGTCTCGAATGACTTCGAAGCCGGGAAGTGGATCGATTCGCAAAGCAAGCGCGCCTTCGCGAATCGGCGCGACCGAGTCGAGGCGGACATTGCCTGGAAGGATCAGTCGACCATTGACGCAGATCGCTGTGCTCTGGTCGTCGACAGCACCATCCCTGAAGGAAAGTGTGCCGTCGTGGGTATTCTTGATCTCCCGAAGGGCAGCGAGTACACTCATGTGACCAGGTAGAGCGCAGACCCAGGTGTCGACGCCCGTGGATGCTGCCGTCGGGTCGTAGCGGAAGATCGAGATCTCTGCATGAAGTGACTCAGCGGCTAGATTCGGCACGGTGAATCCATCTTCGCCATCAGCACCACCCTCATCGCCAGCAGCGTGGGCCTTGACAGCCTCGACCATATCCTCGTGGAAGACTCCAGTACCATCCACCGCAGCCATCGCAGCCAGAGCATCGGATGCCCAAGCGGCTGCGGGTGCATCGTAATCAACATCACAATCGACGCGCTCCAGCAAGCGCGTCGCACCGAGCGCCTCGAAGCGCTCGTCCCATTCTATTCCGGACTGGCAGTAGAATTCGTAACTGGTGTCGCCCAAGGCGCAAACGGAGAAGTGGACTCCAGCGAGTGAAGGCGCGCCTGCCGTATTGGCGGCCAGCCACAATTCCTCGGCATTGTCGGGCATCTCGCCCTCGCCCCATGTCGAGCAGACGATGAGAACACGCTTCATGCTCGATAGCGATGCGAGGTCGAAGCCATCCATGTCATGAACAGCCCCCTCAAGCCCATAATTCGCAGCCAGCTTGGCCCACTTCGCCGCTAACTCCTCGGAATTGCCAGATTGAGAACCAAAGAGAATCGAAAGTCCACGGTCGCCGACGCTCAGCAACTCTTCGATATCGTCACCTGCCACCTCAATCGGCTCGGCAGCAATCGGCTCAGCCACTGTCACCGCCTCTGCCTCTGAGATCGATGCTTCTTCGACCTCGACGGTCGCCGCCTCGCCGCTCTCGACGATGATGATGACATCGACTGGGCAGCCATCGGCGGCGTCGAGTAGGTCGTCGTGGAATTCAGCGATGATCTCGGGCTTCAGCTCGGCCTTACCCTCGTTGCAATCATGACCACCATCGACTCGTGACTCAGCCTTGATGAAGCAGGTATCCTCAGTCACTTCGAAGACTTCGGGCAGCGTCTCTTCGCAGGCATCGCAAGTGATGCAACCCTCCTCGATCCAGACGCTGATGATGGCCATTGCTCCAACTCGACCCTGACGGGTGGACTCGCCAGCCGAAATCGATTCTTGAACTTGGTGCAGATATGAGATACGACCTACGGTCGTGATCGACCTCACATATCGAAGCCGTCGAAGTCGCCGCCGTCCATGCCGCCGCCGCCCTTGCTGGAGATGACATCGTCGATGCGCAGGATCATCACCGCGGTCTCTGAAGCCGATTGAACCGCTTGCTCGACCACCCTGCTGGGTTCGTAGACGCTGCTTTTGGTCATGTCCACCACGCCTCCGTCGTAGACATTCACCCCGTACGTCGAGCGTCCTTCCGAGTGTGCTTTGCGCAGATCGATTATGGTGTTGACTGGGTCGAGTCCGGCGTTTTCTGCGAGCGTCCGAGGGATGACCTCGAGCGCTACTGCGAAGGCCTCGATAGCCATCTGTTCGCGGCCTCCGATTCCCTCTGCGTAGGCGCGCAAGTCGCGGCTGATCGCAGCGAGGACAGAGCCGCCGCCAGTCAGGACTGCGCCGTCCTCGTAAGCCACTGCCGCGACGCCCATGGCGTCGTCGAAGGCGCGGCGAATCTCATCGACCACATGCTCTGTGCCGCCGCGCAGCAGGACGCTGACGCTCTTGGCTTCTGGGCAACCGGTGATGAAGACCATGTCAGAATCACCTATCTTGCGCTCGTCGACCAATGCCGCCTGACCGAGGTCGTCGGCGCTGAGGTCGTCTATGTTGGTGACGATTTTGCCACCAGTGGCTTTCGAAAGCGCTTCCATGTCGCTCTTCTTGGCGCGGCGGATTGCGAAGAGGCCGGCTTTGGCCATGTAATGCTGAGCGAGATCGTCTATGCCCTTCTGGCAGATGACGACGTTCGCGCCAGCTGCCACTATGCTATCGACGAGACCCTTGAGGAAAGATTCCTCCTCGTCGAGGAACTGTGCCAACATGTTCGGGTCGGTGATCTGGATCTTGGCATCGACCTCGGTCTTCTTTACCTCGATGGCCGAATTGATCAGGGCGATTTTCGCGCCATCGACAGATTGCGGCATTCCTGAATGAACGCGCTCCTTATCGAGGATGATGCCATCGATCAGAGTGCTGTCCTTGATCGAACCACCCTGCTTCTTCTCGACCTTGATGTCGTCGAGGTCGACCACGACCTCGTCGCCGTTCACACGAGCTACAGAGAGGACGGCGCCGACGCTGATTTCAGCGAGGAATTCCTTGACCGCGCCGGCACTCTTGCCGGTCAGTGCGGTCTTCGCGACCTCGTAGAGCATCGCTTTGTCGACACTGATAGAGTGTGAATCGATGAGCTCGGAAGCCTTGTCTGAAGCCAGCCTGAAGCCCTCGCAGATGACCGTCGGGTGAACATTCTGATCGACCAGGTCCTCACTGCGCTTGAGCAGCTCGCCAGCGATTACGACGGCAGTTGTGGTGCCGTCGTAGCAATGTTGTTCCTGCGTCTTGGCGATCTCGATGATCATCTTCGCAGCAGGGTGCTCGATGTCCATCTCCTTGAGGATCGTGGCACCGTCGTTGGTGATGACCACATCACCCATCGAATCGACCAGCATCTTGTCCATCCCCTTTGGTCCAAGGGTGCTTCGAACCGCGTCTGAGACGGCCTTCGCAGCGGCGATATTGTTGCTCTGAGCAGTCTTGCCACTCGTTCGAGTCGTCCCTTCTTTGAGGATGAAGATAGGTTGTTGACCGTTGTACATCGGAAATCACGCACCGGAATCCAGCAATCCGCCGACCCAAGTGGGGGTCATAAGGCCTCGCACGCATAGGCGCGTGAACAATTCATCGGACTTCGGTGATTCAGGCTTCAATCGTCCTTGTGCTGGTCGATCCACTTCTGCCCATAATACGCCCACTGCTCCATTGTCCACCCATCTGGGAGGCCGGACTCAGGAATCGGTGGGACGCCGTCAGGCAGTGCCGACTCCTCAGGTGCTTGCACCTCGACCGGCTGGTCAATAGGCTCCACAACTGATTCTTCGGGGGTTTCTTCGACGGTTTCTGGTTCCGCTGCCTCCTCAACCTCGGGAACCACCTCGGCCTCGTTCTCTGGCTCGGGAGCCCTGTCAGGTTCTGGCATGGCGTCTGGCTCAATCGGTAGTGGCGGCGGCGGCATGTCGGCCGGATTCTCAAAGATCTCCTGCGAGCCGCCGTACATCGAGTTCGCTATCGCATCGGCGGCGGGCAGTTCTGGCGCCGCTGGAATCGCAATATCCTCGCCGAAACCACTCAGACTAGGAGTATAATCCTCCAGACTGGAATACTCCTCGATTGGTGCGCGCGCGTCCTTGACGATTCGCCAGGTGAAGACGAGAACGACTCCCATCGCGATCAGTCCTCCGATGAAGAAGACGAGATTCGCCATAAGCCGAGCCCACCAACTTGTATCGGGTCCGGTCTCGATTGGTTCGGTCTTGATGAGTTGGATCAACGCAGGCGTCGAGACCTTGTCGATATCAGAATCGACAGCGAGAATCACGTTGAAGAACAGATCATCCGCAGCCAGATTATCCAGATTCTCCTGGCTGACATCGACCTCGACTATGATCACACGGCTTTCACCCGCTGCCAGAACGAAGTCCCTGTCGTCGCGGTCGACACGAACGTCGAGGACGTTGAAGAACAGGTCCGGTTCGGTGCTCCTGTCGACATCAGCACGCATCAATTGTTCATCCTCAGGATGCAGGTTCTGCACGGTGTAGATGACCTCGTAGGTTCCCTTCTCGTCGACGACCAGCGTCCCGGTCGGTGGGGTCACCAGCAACCAGCCGACCCTCCCCACCTTGAACAGAGCCGTTCCTGACGAGGAGACGCTCTGCCCGATGCTCTCCGATTCCTGACTCGTCGCGATGAGGGTGACCGAACGGTCTCCATCAGCATCAGCAGCGAAGGCGTAGTTGACAGTCAGATTCCAAGACGACCCCGCCGGAATCCATGCGGTTCGGCCGCCCTGAAGATCCTCAGCGAAGACGGTCACATCCGAATGGCTGGTCTCGAAGGAGATATGGAAGCGGTCGGGCATGTTGCCTCGGTTCCAGACCTCCCAACGCATGGTTCGAGGAGAGTCACCTCCACGGTACACATCCTCGGTCAGATCCTGGTCGGGCACCTCGATCAGATAGGTCTCTGGCACGGTCAGCAGCAACTGGATGCTTCGTTGGTACTGAGGGTCGAGCTGACTCTTCGCATGAACCCAGATCTGGTAGGTCTCGTTCTCGATCCCATATGGCATCGGGAACATCAGCAGGATACTGGTGTCACCGCCGAACGGATCGATTCCGAGAGTCTGTTCTGCGTTGAGGCTGAGCCCGAGGAGCCAATCTGCTGAGAGACTCAGATCGAATGCCTCCTCGGCGTTGCCATCATTGATCAAGCGAATCTCAATCCATCGCAGCGCGCCGTCGGCCGAAGCCATCATCTCGCGAACCTCCGGCTCCAGAGTCAGAGCATGATCGATAGGCACCTCGATTTGGATCGTCCATTCAGTCTGGAAGTTAGCAGGAGCACGTCCGTTGGCGAGCAGGGTTATCGGATAGGAGCCCGGAGTGATTTGCTCGGGTGCCGTGAGTTCGGCGTTCAACTCTACCTTATCCCCAATCGCCATCTCGATGCTGGTCAATTCGACTCCCGTTTCGTTGAACCATCGCAGATTCGAAGGTCCCCAGCGATTATCGCCATAAGTCGCACCGAGATTCCAATTCGCCACTTGATTCCCAGTGTTCTTCAATGTCATCGTGACATTGCCCGAAGTTCCTGGAAGGAGGGTCGCGGCTGGATTCTTCAGTGTCTTTTGAGTCAGATATGCCGAATAAGCAGCGGTGACATCGACTGGTAGAGTCATCTCGGCCTTGGTGAAATTGGTGATGCCATCGCCGATGTGGACATACCAGTCGACCTCTTGCACGGTAACGCCATCAGGAATCGTCAGATTGAACCAGGCATCCATATTATGCAGCGCTTTGATGACCTTGGTGACGACGCTGTTGTCATGGTCCGAAGGGTGATTCGAATCGATTCGCAGTGGGTTCTCCCACATCCAGCTCTGGTTCGAGACTTCGGTGTAGAGTCTCAGGGTGATGTCGACGTAGCCGTTGTTGTGGATGCTGCAGTGAAGTGAGGGTGGTCGGGAATCGGCTGGAACCACGATGTAGGCGTTTGGCAGCGGGTCATCGCATTGCACATCGAGAGTGTATTGCGGCACCCGTTGAACCGCGAACATAGTGAAACCGTCGAGATGGATTCCTTGAGTCGCATAGGAACTGTCCGATTCGAAGAGGAAGGAGAGGGTGTATTCACCGGTCGGGTGGACTTCGGACATGTTCCAGACCAACTGGCTCCAATCACCATGAGTCGTCGAGAGAGCCATTGCTGTGTAATTGTAGTATTCAGCAGACCCGGAGGCGGCTTCGATTCGAATCTGATCTCCAGCCCCCATCTCTCCCCAGGCATTGGTGACGAGTTGCATCGAGAGGTAATCGAATCCGCGGAGGCGGATTCGGCAGAAATTGTTCGCATAGACAGAGGACAGAGCCGAGTCGAGAGTTCCGTATCCTAATCCATGTCCGGGGTCGTCGCAGGAGTCGAAAGGCGTCAACCAACCCCACCACAGCCGGTCATGCCTGTTACTGGCGTAATCTGAACCCGCGCGTGAGGCGCGCCAGTGCCTGTCACCGATGGCGCTGGAGGTGTTATCCATCCGCCAGTGACCGTAATAATCAGGATAATCCGAAAGTGTGCCATCCGCATCATAGCCGGCTCCGACCCATAGTGGATTGCCATAGCTCAATTGATTCGGGCAATCGACCGTGCCGTCCTCATCGACATCGCCGCAGACGCCGTTATCCATCGGGTCGTCCCAGACAGCGACCGGCATTAGCCGGTCGTAGACATCGTTGTCGGGATTGTCGTCAGCGAGGCCGCCGTCGATGATTCCCTTGAGGATGATTCCACCTTCGAGATATCCATCCTCGGAAAGCGAACTGTGAGCCGCGTTCGGAGTCCAGTAGAATTCGGCTCTCAGCGATTGAAATCCCGAGAGTGTCATGTTGACCTGCCACTCTCGAACCATGAAGCCGACCGGGTGCCAGATCTGCAATTTCCCAGTCGCGGCTGAAGGCTGGCTCGAGGTTCCAGCCTGAGTGAAAGTGACATTGATCTGGATCAGTTCATCTCGCATGACATATTCTTCGACGCTACCGTCAGGATTGGTCCATTCATGGGCTTGAAGCGAGCCGTTGCCGATCTCGATCTCGGTGACTTCGAAGTCGATCAAAGCCCGTGGTCCCACTTGGAGAGCGGGTTGAGAGTCATCCAACGCGGAACTGAAAGCCAGCGGTGAAAGAGTCGTCAACATTAGGATGACGAAGAGTGTAAGCGGTGAGAGGCTACGCATGGATAACGAATTCTTGCGCTATCGGTTTGTGTATCAAGGTTCGCTAAGTGTGCGCGCCGCCCTACGGGCGGCTGCTTCGGTGATTGTCGGAGGGTGAGATTCACCTCGTTGAACATGTATCGTCCTCGGCTCAGCCGATGAAGGGCTTATGTTCGCCGCGAGTCGCGATGAGTCGATGGGAAGGAGGCGAGGCACACTTGTTCAGAGGATGGTGCTCGCCACCATCGTGCTCGGTCAAGTGACTGTCGCACCAATCGTTGGATTCTCGTTGACCTATCTGCTGAAGATCGAGAGAGTCGATGACCAGCTCTCGTTCAACGTTGACCTCGCATCACTCGATTGGATAATCATCGCAGGCCTGACTTACGGATTCCTCTCTCTGATGCTGGCTCTGATCGCTGGCGGATACCGACCGACGAGTGTGGCTGATCGCGGTGGATGGTTCACCGTCCTTGGCCTTCGACGGAAGGTGAATTCAGCAGAATTGACCGATCGAGCAAGATTGAATCTCCATCGCAGCCCATATGGTCAGATGGCGAGACTCGTCAATTCCCGAACAGAGCAATTCGACTTGTTGTCAATCCATGGCGGACTGCAGATTCTCGCGGTTCCGATTCAAGTGGTTCTGATAGCGGTGCCACTGATCATAATGGAGGGGATCCCCGAACGATACGTCAATCCCGAGAAGGCATTCGAGTTGGGTATGGCGGGCTACTTCATCGCCTTGTGGTTCTGTTTGCGAATACAACCGGTCTATTCCCGTCAACTCATCGGCATCGCAGCGTGGTTCAGGAAGATTCTTGCGAAGATCTCGAAGTTCTCTTGGATACTGCCCATCATCATCTTCTGGTTCTGTGCGAGGGTTCTTCTCGAGTTGGCGCTGAACTGGCTCGAAGTCGATTACACCGTCTGGCATAACGTCCAACTTGAAGCTGTTCTGTTGAAGACGATAATGCCTGTTGAACAAATCCCCGACGCAGCAATCATCGATTTCCTCGTCGCCATCTCAGTTCTGCCAGTCGCGGTCTTCACCACCATCTCTGTCCTCGGTGGGGCTCACGACATGCCACAGTGGATGAAGGATCAAGAGGATATGATCGAGAAACTCGACCAGAACCTACTCGATGAGAATACGGCGAGCGAAGAGGATGAGGAGCAGGACAAGGAGAAGCCCGACCCGCTCGCCGATTTCCCTGAATGGAAGCGAAATCACAAGGATTCAGATCAGACTATCGAAGAGGACGGGGACGATGAAGAGGAAAGTCGGAAGAGGATGATTGACTTGCCTTTCGACCTCTTCGACGATTGATCGATCGATCATTCGATCGGAAATACTCTGTCGACGGCGACATTCAGGAGAATCCAGCCGAGCCCGATAAAACCACCCAATACGATTGGCTCTGGTCCAAGAACGATGAGTAAGAATCCGAGTATGACAAGGAAAGCCATCATCATCTGATTCGACAGATGTCGAGGCAGAAGATAGCTGGCTGCGAAGCCCAGAAGGAATTCGACCAGAGAAAGAGTCTGGATGACTGGCATCTCGCCACCTCATTCTCCACGCAACTCGGCCAGCACCTTCTCGACTCGATCCATGCCCCGTGAAATCCCCTCGCGTCCAATCGTGTAGGCGAAGCGGAGATGCCCTTCGCCAGCTGCGCCGAAAGCCGAGCCCGGACTGCACAAAACACCACCTTCAAGTAGCGCCAACGCGATTTCCTCGCTGTTCAAACCAGCAGCTTCGACCTTCGGAAAGACGTAGAAAGCGCCGGTCGGAATGTGGCAGGAAACGCCAGGCATGGCGTTCAAGCGATTGCAAATCAAATCCCTGCGCGCCTGGAATTCATCACGCATGTGTTCAGGATAATCCGAGGCCTCGTTCAAGGCCTCGAGTACCGCGTATTGCATCGCATCATTGCTGCACGCGGTGACATAATACTGCATCTTGGCAATTTGCTCCATCGCCTCGGCATTCTCGGAGAGAATGTAGCCGATTCTCCAGCCGGTCATGGCGAAGGTCTTCGAGAATGAATTGATCATGATGACTTTGTCATAGCCAGCGCCGATGAAAGATACATGCTCGGTATCGTAGACGATTCGGTCGTAGACCTCATCGGTGATGACCCACAGATCATGTCTGCGAGCGAAATCAACCAATGCATCCCGCTCCTCGGCAGTGACGTTCCCGCCTGTGGGGTTGCTAGGGAAATTGTAGAGGATCGCCACCGTCTTGTCAGTCACCCTCGACTCCAGATCCTCGATTGTCGGCACGAAACCGCGTTCGAAGAGGCAGGGGTAGAGGATAGGCTCGCCCCCACAGATCACCACATCGGTAGGATAGAGTGGAAAATACGGCTCGGGCAGAAGAACCTCATCGGCAGGGTCGACCAAAGCGAGGAAGATATCGAGGAGAGCGTTGGTTCCACTCATCGTCATGCAGACGCTCGAAGCGTCGAGGGAGGGAACCAGATGTTGCCAGCCTTCGGCAATCTTCTGCCGCAGGGCTGGCAGCCCCGCGGTGGTCGTGTATTTGTTATGACCATCTTTCATCGCTTTGCAGAATGCCTCGATGGCGATGTCTGGTGGTTGGAAGTCCGGCTCGCCAAGACCGAATTGCACAGCGTCATCGCCGGCCATGTCAAACATCCGCCGAACTCCCGTAGGACGGATGCTATTTGCTCGCGTCGAGAATCGCACCACGACCTACGGACGAGCGGATGAGCATTTGAAGAGGCACCCCGGAATCCTTCGGAATCGGCCTTGCGCCGGCGTAAAACAGACATCAATCGATAATTTCTGCGTCGACGACATCGTCGATTTCATCGCGAGTCCGGATATTGGCAATCATCTCGTCTATCTCGTCGTCGGAGCGCAAGCGCAGCAGGGCCAGTGAAGCGATCCAAGCGACTGCGACGACCGCTACAAGGAGATAGGCGAATGGTGGAATCGTAAAGCCTGCCGCTGCACTGCTCTCACCTTGGATGGTTGCGAAGACTGGTAGAGAGTGCAAGGGAGCGATTCTGCGCGCGTGGATCTCAATGGTGTGCTCACCAGCGCCAAGTTCGGCAGCATCGAGCAGCACGTGCCAATCGAAAGGAGTCAGTGCACCGACCTCGGCCGGTACCGCAGAGTAGGTCGCCTCTCTCCATTCGCCGCCATCAATTCTGAATTCGACTCGCTCGACAGCACTATTCTGTCCCCAGGCATGACCGGTGATGTTGATCACACCAGCACTCGTCACATTCAACAGATGATTCTGCAGAGTCACATCGATCGATGCAGACTGCCCTGAAGCGCGCAGGAACATCGCCAATTCGACTGCCGCCAGCGCATCGACCATGCCATAGCCGAATTCGCGATTCCAGTAGGGGTCGACTTCCGGGGCGCTCGCTTCACCGCGGCGCTCCGCCGTTTGTTTCAGAACTTCCTTGATCTGCAGCGGCGTCAGATTGCCATTCGCCTCGATGAGCAGAGCAATCACGCCGCTGACCGTAGGCGCCGCGTACGAAGTCCCTGAACCCCTGCCCGAGTAGGAGTTGTCGGCCGCATCGCCGCCGAGGAAATTATTGCAGCCACCACTTGTCACGCACCCTTCAGCCTGCACGATGTTCGTGCCCGGTGCGCTGATCTCAGGAACCAATTCATTGACTGGATTTCCATCCCCATTGTCCTTGCGTGGTCCGCGAGAGGAGTAACCGGCGATGGTGTCGTCGGAGCGGTTTACGGTGTTCTGGTCGTCCGTCGCTGCTACCGTGACCGAAAGCGAAGAAGCGCTCATGCCCGAGAGTCCATCGTTGTCCTCGCCATCGTTGCCGGCTGCATTCGATACCACAACACCCGCCTGCATAGCTTCATCGAGGATTCGGCTGTGCATGTCGGAGCCGTCCGAGCCACCGTTCTCGTGACTGGTGATGCCCCATGAGAGTGAGATGATGTCGATGCCGTGGCTCTCTTCATCGACTCCCGGCCAGGCATCGTCCTTGTGATCGATGATCCACTGCAGGCCGTTCATCGCGGATTCGTAGAATTCCTGTTCGAGCAGGTAATTCTCGAAGGGGCCTGCACCTACATCTGTGCCGATACGCACGTCGACAAGTCCGGCATCGGGGGCGGCGCCGTAGTATTCGGATTGTGAGCCGTCTGCTTCGAGTCCTGTCGAGGAAGCCATGCCCATGCAGGCGGTGCCGTGCTGGTTGCCGTCGTCGGGGTCGAATGAGCCGTCGGATTGCCTGCCGCCGGCCAGAATGCAAGTCGGGTCGGATGTGACGTAGCAGACGGCGTCGTAGCCTGCTACCCACTTCTGGTTCAGGCCGGGGTGTTCGTTGTCGACGCCGGTGTCGGTCATGGCGATGTTGACACCCTTACCTGTGACGCCCAGATCCCAAGCGCCGATCGGATATTCGGTCGAGTTGCGCGCCTTGACGGCGGGTGTCTGAATGTCGCCGTAGAATATCAGCGAGCCGTAGCGCTCAACCATCACGACGCCATCGAGTTCGGCGAGCAGCCAGACTTGGCTCGCATCGACGTCGCCGAGGAGGAGTGCGTCGACGATGGGTAATTCCTGATGGATGTCGAAACCCAGTCGCGCGAGGTCTTCGCGGTTCGCTTGAGTCACCTCGCGCGCGTAGGAGAGTCCGACGTTGACCGGCCCCACAGCGGTCTGCAACGAGTCGTGGATGCCGTTTCGGTCAGCGTCGAGAGTGGTGTATTCCCACCAATCGAGAGTAGTATCCCACCAGATCTCTGCCTGCAGAGGAACCTCGGTCGTCTGACCCACACCAATCAGCTGAACGCCGTCGGTGGACAAAGCCCGCTGACTCGGAGCAGCGATGCTGCCCGCCAATGGGAAAACCATCAGAGCAACGAGCACCAAAGCCAAAACACTGCGCTTCATGTATTCTCCCGCGCACGCGCGGAGTCCTTCAACCCCTTCGGTTCTCGGAACCTGACATTACCGGCTTTCGAAATCGGGTCCGTCCAGCGAAGAATTGGTTTGAAAGCGTATTTCGCTGCCTCCGAAGAATCCGATTTTCTGTCCAAGCGAGAGCATATTCAGTCGGCGCCCAGCAGACTCAACTTAGCGCTGTCGCGCTCTACGGAGCGCGATAACTAGGATTCAAGGAGTAGTGGTGGGGGCACTGGGATTCGAACCCAGATCAGCGGGTATCTTCCGCCTAGCGTGCACCTGGCAGATGCACGCTCTCGGTTTGCGAAGGGTCGGTGCTCCAGTTGGTCATCAAAACCATCAGATTACCCACTCGTCGTCATTCCCGTGCAACTGGAGCCCGCGGTACTACCAGGTTATACTATACCCCCAAGGGAGTAAACTGACGAGAGTCCCTGCTCTTATGATGGTCTCGGTCGAGTGCTGTGCTACCGAGATGCTGGAGACCGTGTGTTTGTGAAGTCCTGTTCAGCAAGATTGTGCTCAAAGCGACCCAAGGACAGGACCGACAACCAAACTGACCAACAACCACCCACCCATGATGGCACTGGCCAAACCCCAAGCGCGTGGGCGGATACCGACACTGAGGCTTCCAAGCGTTCTAGGGATCGGGCCTGTGATACCGATCACCAAGCGGGCGAATACGACAGTCAGGCCCGCGGCGAGGGTCAGCCCAGCTAGCATCGCTATTGCCAGAATGACTCCAAGTGCGCCCGTTCGGGCGACCGAGCCGACCCCTTGTGCGACCAAGTCAGGTGTGTTTAGCCAGATCAGCCAAGCGACCCAGAGGCCGAGATGGACATCATCGCTGAACGATGCGGCGGGGCGCCATCCACGGTAGGATTCGGGCAGGCGCGAGTGGATGAATCCTGATATCTTGTCAATCGAGAAGATGCGCCCGTCGAGCAGGGTTCGGATGCCGTGGTAGGCCAAGAGAGCAGCCAAAACAACCTCGATCCAGAGCCAGAATGTTCCAGCACCGAGAGCGGATAGCAGAGCGATCGGCAGGGCCCAGAGCGCGAAGCCCGCACCTGCGCCCAAGAGAGTCAACAGGACTCCCGCGCCGGGAATGAGCGGTTCATCGGGTTCCTCATAGCGGCGTTCGCGAGGCATTGCAAGCACGAAGAGGGGGAGCAGTGCGGTTCCCCAGAGCAGATTGATCGGGGTGAATATAGAATGGCCGGAACCTCGGCTGGCGTCTTTCACGGCTTCGGCTATCTCAGTGCTCGAGAGGGTTCCGGGTTGCCAGGTCGTGACGAAGCCGCCAGCATCGATGATGATCACAGCGTCGGAGGCTCCGCTGGGAAAGGCTCTGCCGACGCTGGAATCAGCTCTATCCATCAAGAGCGGCCAGGATTCGTTCAGCATCGCAGCGTGAACATCGAGATCAACAGCATTGACACCTTTTCCAGTCGCTATCTGCACAAAGGATGCCCCAGTCCCGATTAATGAGGAAGCCATCTCGAAGTCGTTCGCCTGCCGCAAGGCATTGGGAGACCCGGGGACGAACATGCCGACGACGACCGCGTCGGATTCGGAGAGTAGATCGGCGAGGGAAACCGAACCATCGCCGCCATGCTGGAGAAGAGCGAATGCAGGCGCGGCGCCGTCAATTCTTGGTTGATTGGCTTCGATGTCTGGAAGACTCATCGCAGGACCTACCGCTGCCAGCGCCAGAACCAGAATCACTGCATAAGCCGGCAGCGGCAACATCGCCTCTTTGATCGCAGCCCCTAGCCAACCGAGGACTCCGAGAGGAATCAGGATTGCGACCCAGGTGCTGTTCAGAAGAACTGCAGGGTCTTCGGGCACTTCGAACCGCAGCACAGCGATGATGTCACAAGGATCAGTTGGATTCTGGTCGGAGAGAGTGAAACAAGCATCGACCATGTATTTGCCAGGCTCCAGCGGCTTCTCCGCAGACCAGGTCCTGACCGAACGATTCGCTTCACCGATCCGGTAGGAATGAGGGGTTTCGAAGTGTTCGATGCGTTCGTCCTCTTGGCCGAAGCCATGAATCATCGAATTCCAGTCATCCATCGGCCCGACAATCTCGAGGACCTGCCATGAGAAATCCTCGCCGCCCCAAGGAGAAATTGGCGTGAATTCAATTCTCGCCATACGGTTAGAATCGATCACCAGAGCCATCTGCGGGTCAACGAGGTCACCATCGAGCGTGATGCCGCTGCGAGCATCGAAGGTGCCCCACCATAGAACCCCGGATTGGACACAATCATGGCGAACATCGATGCTCAAGGCGAATGTGTCACCCGGTCCCAGACTGACATTGATATCCCGGGCCTCGACACTGAAATGATGTGCATTGGTGTACGATTCCTCCATAGTCACGCTATTCGTCTCAGCGGAATCGAGAATCGAAAATCCACCCCATGAAAGACTGACTGCGAAGGTGGTTGTTGCACCCGCGGGGGTGCCGGGTACCACGTTGGTCTGGCGACAGATCGGCGATTTGGCTTCGAGTGATGCGTAAAGATCGACCGTCAGATTTCCAACGAAGAGGAGTGCCTCGGTGACGGGTGCTGATTCGAGTGTGACGAGATTCTGCGAGAAGGTTGAACTCGTCTTCGAGAATCCAGCCGAACCGAGTGGAATGCCGGTCACTGTAGGCCAATTGCGAAGAATCAGAGGTTCGTCCTCAGTGCCGGCCAAGAAGAGGTGATGCTCCTCCGGGAATTCCCAGTGAATCCCAGGTCCGGTGAATCCAGCCCTACTCTGAGCGGCGCTGAAAGAGGAGGCTGTCACGAGGATCAGCATCGCCAGAACCAGAAGAATCTGGAGTCGTCTTTCCTTCACCAGCCTCGCTCCTCGATGGTGCCCGCTGTTCCGCGCCCATTCAAATCCCACGCTTCCTCGTTTAGAGGAAGCGCCAATATGCGAGGTACGCCATGAGGGCGCCGGAGAGCGTCGCGAGAAAATTCACCGTGTGCTTGCCGATGTACCCCTCATTCTCCAATACTGCACCTAGAATCGAATCTACTTGGCAGCCTAACCAACCGATCACAGTGATGAACATCATCAACGATATGAGGGGAATTGTACCCCCATGAATGGAGTAGAGAGTCGTCGCCATCACTGCGATGAGCAGTCCACCGAAGAATGCGGCGAAGGTGCCTGTGACCGACATCCCCCCATTGGTTCCGGCTGGAACAGCCTCGAGATTGAGGATGCTGCGTGTCCTCGGATCGAGGCTGCCGATTTCAGAAGCCAATGTGTCTGAAGAGGCCACGGCAATTGAGGCAGAGGCGGCCAGATAGGCCCACTCAGGTCCTCCGAGGGCGAAATTCAGCACTGAGACAAGAGATGCGACGGCACCGTTCGCCATCACATTACGCCAGCCTCTGGTGCCTTCGTTATCCTCGGCCAGATGCAATGCCTTCTTCTCCTCGTACCTCCAATTTGTGGCGATGGAACCGGTCATCAGGAAGACCATCAAGATGGCGAGCCAAGTCCAGTGACCGAGCAGAGAGACCGACAGTCCAACGATGGCAGCAGCGAGCAAGCCGCTCAGATTCAACATGCCTCGCAAGCCAGCGATGAGGAGCAGACTGACAACGAGAGCGATCGCGATGATCTGGTCCTGAGTCAGTTCCATGCGCTTCCCCGCCCTCGTTTCGGTGCGACTGGGTGATGAAGGATTCGCTGCGAAGGACTCATGATCAACTCGCTGGCATCGTCCTGATCGATTTCATCAATAATTTTGCAAGAGTCAATACTGTTGCGACCAATACTACGATCCATGCCAAATCGAGTAGAAGACTTGCACCCGAACCCAGACCGATAGCAGGACCCAGATGGCTGACCAGAGAACTGCTACCATTCCAGATCGCGTGTCCTGACATCGCTAATCCGAGCCCAGCAAAGACATTTCGTGGCGGCAGCAGGTGTACACCATCAGTCACCCGCATCTGAGCTGCTGCCGTCGCTGTCACTATAGCCGTCCCGACCGGAGTCAGGTCTTCCACACCCTGAGCCTGATGTATCTCGCCAGTCTCCCCATCGACCAACATCCACGAAGGGCTCGCCGCCTCCGGTGCCGAGTTCAGAGCCTCCTCGAGGGTTTCGCGATATTGGTCGTAACCTGAAGTGTCACCATCTCCATCGAGATCGATGCCCCAACCTTCGACCATGTCCACGGCATCGATACCGACTTTTTTCAATCGCCAGCGAATCTTCGAATGAATGTCTGTTTCAGAAGCCAGGCAACCGATTGCGAAGCCCGAGACTCCAGTCCAGACGGCATGTCCGGGAATCGAACCTATTCCACGCACGAGAGTGGTCAAGGTGATGTTGAATGGGCCGCCGAACATCCCTCCCATCACATAGACGCAATTCTCCAGCAGAGCGAAGCCGAGTCCAACGGTGAAGCCGACCTGGAAGCCGTGGCGAGGACTTCGAATAGCCGTCAAGAAAAGGCAGACTGCGAGCAATTTGCAAGTTTCTTCGCCAATCGGGGCACTGATGGTCACCATCAGAAAATTGAATGTTGAAGCAGAGAGAGAAGAAGGCATCAAAGTTGGGAAGATGAATGAATTGATCATCAATGCTGGAAGGGCTGAAGCCATTCCAGCGATGAGCCACGCCTCAGCATCTCGTCTCCGAGTAGGCAAGCCTAACCATTTCGAGGAGGTTGCCCACCAAGCGAAGACCGGTATCGAGAATCCGATGACCCAAAGAGGCAGGGCCAATATGAGATACAGGAGGATTCCAATTGTTTCGGTATACTCGTTCAAGAGGGGCAACGTCGCGAGAATGCCTACGATGATGGTAAGTGTGAATACCACCCATACCTGTCTATGTGGTGGGAGGTCGAGAATCGAGTCATCCGGAGTCAGGAAGCGGCTGAATGAGGTTGGCTCGGAGGTATACAGAGAACCCCCTTCAGGAAGAGGATGATATTTCTTCCCAGCAGAATCTGGAGTGGCGAATCGAACGTGAACCATCTTCGGTTTGTGTAACAGGAAGAGGAAAGGCAAGGGCAGAATCGAACAGACCCCTCCGATGAGAGTAACGATAGGCTCATCCACGAGAACTCCTATGATCACAGTAGGGATTCCCCAATACAGAATGAGGAAAGCCAGCAACACAGTGCCGAGCATACGCCAGTAATTCTTCCAGGGCTCGCTCTCGGTCGCTAGTCGAACATCGTCGGGAGCAGTGGTTAACTCCACAGGATCCTGCAAGGCGTAGCGATTACCGACCCCGTCTTCGATGATTCGAGGCATGGAGACTCCTGATGCCGCTCAGATCGCCCATCACTCGCGATGCCCGAGGCATCCGGTGCGGTTCCTCATCACAGCGACGGATGTGGGTGGGCAGGGTCCCATATAGGGTTCAGCCCTTCCTCAGCCGCTTTTTCCGATGATTGCTCCACAAGCACCGCAGTACAATTCGACGCGGGTGTTGTCCTTCTGCATGCTCCATTCTCCGCAGGCAGGACAGGGTGGAAGGCCACGCTCGCTAGGGTTCACGCGAGGGCCAGCGCGAAGCTTCTTCTTACGCTTAACGAACCATCCCTTCTTCGGCTTCCTGACCTTTGGCAATGCGACACCCAGACTCGACTGGCAGGCCCCATTGAAAGACGCTTGCCCACCGAGAACCTGATTCGCTAGGAGCTGTTGGGAGCAACATGGATTGTCTCGTGATCGGAGCTGGTGTCTCAGGCTTGTCCTGCGCTGTTCGCCTGCTCGAGGCTGGACACAGTGTCAAGCTCGTGTCCGAATCATTCTCGCCGGATACGGTTTCGGACACCGCGGCTGCGATCTGGTATCCATTTCTGGTGCAGCCGGTGGAGAAGACTGATCGGTGGGGAGCCGATACATATCGAGAGTTGATGAGAATCATGCACGAGTCGCCCGAGGCTGGAATCTCAATGCGACTCGGACGAGAATATCTGCGCAAAGTCGTTCCGTCTCCGGGCTGGTCCAGCGAAATCACACATTTTCGTCTCCTCGATCCGAGTGAAGTGGCCAAGGGTTATGTCCACGGCTGGGAGTTCGAATCTCCCATCATCGAGATGCCACTCTATCTACCTTGGTTGATGCGCCTCGTGAGAGAACTCGGAGCCATCATCGAGACGGCGACGGTCGCCTCATTGAGTGATATCGAGGCAGATGTCATCGTCAACTGCACGGGCATGGGCTCCCGCGAATTGTGCGACGATGAGCGACTCGAACCGATTCGGGGCCAAGTCATCTATCTGAAACAGGATCCGGGCATCGGACAATTCGACCAACAACCCGATACTCTGACTTACACGATTCCACGCAGTGATGTCACCGTCCTCGGCGGAACTGCGCAGGTCGGAGATTGGAACCTTGAGATCAGCGAGGCGGACGAAGAAAACATCCTCGCCAAGTGCGAGGAACTCTGGCCCGAGCTGGATCGGGCCAATATCGTTGGAAGAGCGGTCGGATTACGCCCCTCGAGGTATGAGGTGCGACTTGAGAAGGAGGTTCAGGGTGGACAGACCTTCATCCACAACTACGGTCACGGCGGAGCCGGTGTGACGTTGTCCTGGGGATGTGCTGATGAGGTCGCAAGGTTGGTAGAAGAACTCAGTCAGTCCTGATGACCGGCCCAAGCAGCCTCCGCATGCAGCGTTTTCGACTTCACAGGGATAATCTTCCGATAGACATCGTAAGGGCTCCGTCGCTGGCCTCCAACCATCAGCAGATCTTCGAGTGCGATATCGAAGTGAACTTCGTTGCGCAATAGCACCGGCTCGATGACCGCCCAGTCAGCCTCTGTCAATTCGGTGAATTCGCCACCGTTCAATTGTGAGGAGGAGAGGCGCTCGTAAGGATCCCGCATATAGATCGCGCCGCCGCTCGAAAGCGAGAAGAGATTGCTTCCAGGATATGGAGTCTCCAACGGAACGATTCGGCCCTTGTCGTCGAATCTCAGACCGTTGACAATGACGAAGCCCCCGCCGTCCAGTGGGTCGCCAGCCATGAACGACTCAGCCAGATAATCGAGTGCGGTACCGTTGATGACCAGCCGAGGTGAGCCTACTGAGTTGATCATCGGGCGCCCTGCAGCGTTGCCGAGAACAAACATCAACCCGCCTTTCGAGCCGTATCCATAGCACTGGCCGACATCTCCGTGGATGACCAATTCCCCAGACTTGTGAATCTGCGCGATCTGGTCCTGACCATTGCCATGCATGTGAATCTCCATGCCATCATTGCCACTGCCGAGATAATCGCCGACCGCCCCGAGGACATCCATCCGCACGCCCGAGCAGCCCGGTCCGAAGCCATTCCCGATGAAGCGGTGACCTTGGCAATTGATGACTGCGAAGCGCCTCCAGCCGAGACGATGAAACGCCACTAATTCACGAGCCAAGGATTCTGTCCCTTCGATTGGGTGAGGGCGAGCATCGACCACTATCGTCTGCTCGAGACTCGTCGGCTCCGGCCGGTGGCCGAGTGTCTTCTGGCCGGCATAAGCGGTGCATGGATGACTGGCGGCTGAAGCGATGATTCGAACCAGCCGAGCCTCGACGAGGTCAGACCAGAGGCTGGCCCGAAGATCACCGGTATCGTAGCGGCGGTCTAGTAGTAAACTCAGAACATCCCAACCCCAAGTTCGGCCGTTGTTCCCGAGTGCAGCAGCAGTCTCGATAGCATCGAGTGTAGCACGAGCCTCGCCCCAATCCATCTTCGGAAGGGTGTGAATCACAGCCTCGTAGGTCGAACGAGCATCGGCGTGCAACGAGAGTGGGCACGCCGTTGCCGCAACAAGTGTGCATTCTCCCTTTGGATGAGTATCGACAGTCACTCCGAACTTGTCGAACAGAACCAGTTCCTTGCCACCATCGGCTTTCGGCAGAACATCGAACATGAAGGCTCCGCCATCGGTGTAAGAACCGCCTCGTGCGTTCCAGTATTCGTCGGCCTTCCGCCAGAATCTCGAATCCTCGGCCGCCATCGACTCGAGGACCGCGTCGATGACCTGTTTCTCAGAGCCACAGAAGGCGATGCCGACCTCGCCGCGCTGGTAAGCGAAGACCTGCGGCCGAAGCATCGAGGTATCGGTGATGCCGAGCAATCGATGAGTAGCCCCCTCGGATTGTGCGATGATGAAGAACCACGGTCCATCGGGCGAGCCGTGGATGTGAGTCTTCTGAATCGCCTCGTAGACAGATTGCTTCTCTTCTGGCAGCATCAGGAAGTCGAGTTCGCTGGTCGGAGCGAGGCTCTCGATGACATGCTCCAACGAATAGCCGTAAACCCGACGATGCAGATCGAAAGCCAGCGCAGCGACCTCGGTGTCGGTGAAGAACAGAGGTTCCATCCCTCGCTGTGCCAAATAATCCGTCACCGACACATAATTCGAGAAATCTCCGTTGTGAACCAGAGCGCAGTCGATTCCCTGACCGAAGGGATGTGCTCCGCCCGGGTGTGTGACTCTGCCGCGAGTGGGGTAGCGGTGGTGGCCAATCCAGACGTGGGCAGTCATGTTGTCGAGTTGGTAGTAGCGGATGACATCCTCGGCATATCCAACGATCTTCAGAATCAGAATGTCCCTTCCGTGACTCAATACGAATGCGTCCGTGCGCCCGTCGGAAGCATAGAATTCGACGTTGAGCGCGTGTGTGGTGTGGAAGACGTATTCTTCTTCGACGGCGGCCATATCGGCCGCGTCGATAACTGCTGAGAGCTGGGTTTCGATGAATTCCGCGACCTTTGTTGACTTCGGAGTGACGAAGTAGCAGACTACTGCTGGTGGTTTGGCTTCAAGAGCAGACAGGTCGGTCTGCCAAGTTTGAAGGGTTGGGAATTCGAAGGTGTGATGCAGTTCGTAGGCTTCTTCGATGAGGGCTTCGACTCCTTCTCTGACATCGATGTTGAGGTAGGCGACCGCGTAGAGGAAGGTCGAATCTAGGGTCTCGCGGTCGGTGTTGAATTGGCTTGGGTCAAGGCCGACCATGGCTACTCCGCCGCCCTTGCCATTGCCTCGGTTGCGCATCTGTTCGAGGGACCTGAACAGGTGTCGGCCGGCGACTGGAATCTCGCAAGCGAGGCCGACGACGCCGCAGCCGCCCTCGGCTGCGTCCTCTTCGTGACGCTCGAATTTCGGGTGTGAGGCGGTCATTCGACGGCGCGCGTCGATGATCGTCTTCGGGTCGATCATTCGGCTTCCTCCTTGCCGATGTAACGCAGCAGATCGGTGCGGCCGCGCAACTCTGTGACACTCGAAAGGCCGAGCTGGCGCAGAATATCGCGCAGTCGGTATTGCATCGCTGAGTAGAGATTGTCCAGGCGCTGAACCGCCCAGTCGGGCTGAACCCATTCTTGCAGCTCAACATCCGTGGTCGTCAAGCCCCACGGGCAGCCGCGACCGGAAGGGCCGCCCTCGCAGTTCGAGCAACGGGTGCAGCCGAGGCCAACGAGGTCGGTGGTGCCGAGGACGCAGCCATCGGCGCCCAAAGCGATGGCCTTGGCGATGTCATCTGTAGTGCGCACGCCACCGCTGGCGATGAGTGTGACTCGATCCCTGACGCCCTCCTTCTCGAGGAACTTGTGGACCTTGGGAATCGCCAACTCGATGGGCATGGCGATGTTCTTCTTGGCGATTTCCGGTGCGGCGCCGGTGCCACCGTACGAGCCATCGAGGTGGATGATGTGAGCGCCGGCGTAGTAAGAACCGACAGCCACCATGTCGACGTCGTGCGGGGTGCTGACCTTGACAGCGAGCAGCGCCGTCGGATTGATGGTCTCGATCCAGTCGAGATGCTTCGAATGGTCCTCGACCGAATAGGTCGAGTGGAATGGGAATGGACTGAACAGGCTGACGAATGGAACGCTGCCCCGCAATTTCGCGACTTCCTTCCCAGCCTTCGCGGCCAGAAGATGTCCTCCAAGTCCTGGTTTCGCACCTTGTGCGTACTTGAATTCGACAATAGGCGCCGCCTGAATCGTCTCTTCCTCGACGCCGAAATATCCCGTAGCAACCTGTGTGATGACATTCTCCTTGCACTCCATCAACTCGAGAGGATAACCACCCTCACCCGTGGACATGTATGAATTCCATTTGGTGTAGGCTCTGGCCCTCGACATCATCACATTGACCGAGACAGAGCCGTAGGACATGCCGCCGCCGTACCATGGGATGTCGATGCTGATTCGCCGCTTCGCGTCACCGCGGCGGTTGAGGTCGAGCGTCGTGTCGAGCGCTTCTGAGTGCTCGAGCCATTCACTTTCAGGCAGGTATCTGAAGTCGAGTCTGTCGAATCCGCCATCGCTCTTTCCGGTCTTGTGGTTGAGTCCTTCTGGGAGTTTTCCGGTCTCAGCCATGTACCATGTGGAGAGAATCAGTTCGTCGGTCCAGCGTGCGTCGCCGAGTGCCTCCGGAGCGCCATACTCGCCAAATGCGCGGGCGTTCATTCCCGATTGCAACAAGCCCGTCGTCTTGTCGATCAAAGCCTGACTCGGTTTGCTGAAAGTCATCACGCTGGACCCCCTGAAACATAACCCTCTATTCCTGCGAACGCCTCGTCCTCCAATTGTCGGACTATCATGGAGCGTCCGAATTCGCCTCGTAGTCGGCGTACCTCGCGAATGCCCATCGCGCCGAGAATCTCGAGCAGCTGGTCGCGCCAACTCGCACAGAGGTTGGCCAGACGCTGCTCGGCCCACTCATCAGTCATCTTCCGAGGAAGTGTACCTCGGACTTCGCCTCGATCCGTCATCGATCCGTGGGATCGCCCTTGCAGCGCGAAAAGCACGGGCAGGTCGAGCGCGACTGCGTCAAGTCCACTGATCACCGCCTTCGGGACATGGTCGGCTCCGACGATTCCGCCCGAGCCGATGAGGGTCACAACGTCGCGTCGGCCTTGGTCGATGAGCATCATGTGTGCTTCCTTGAAGAGGTCGCTGACGAAGCGACCATCGGAGCCACGACCGTGCAGGTCGGCGTTCAAGTGAATCACCTCGACACCATGATTGACAGCTTGGCTGAATCTCTCCTGCCAACCATCTGTGAAACATATCCTCACGCCGAGAAGTGCATTCGTCGCGGCTCTGGCGACCTCGAGCGCTGCAACGTCCCAGCCATCCAATTCGATGAGTCGGGCTGCCTCGAATTCGCTGACCATCTCTGGAAGTGACTTGGGGACGACTGGAACGATGTTCGCTGAGTCCATCTCCCAGTCGAGGACGTTGGCCGCAGGCAGGCAGATCAGAGTGTCGATTCGCCTGCTGGTCGAATCGAGGATTCTCGCCATCTGCCTCGTGCCGAGGTCGCCGGGAGGAACATCGAATATGAACGGGACTTGGATGCTGAACATCCGCGGGCTGCTGCCGACGAGGTTTCCTGATGAATCGAAGGAGAGATTCATCGGCTTGGTGCCGATATCGACGCTGGTGCCGATCAGTTCACGGCCGTGAATACCATCACGGCTTGGACGAACGATTTCCGACATGTCTGTCAGCATTCCATCGAAGCCGGGGCCACCGAAGCGACCACGGTAGCCTTGGCCGCGCACGGGCACCATACCCTTCTTCGCTTCCTCATCGATTGCTGCGATATGCCCATGCGTGGTGTACGAATCACCGAGATTGAGCCTCTCGGGATTCGGCAGCACACTGACGAACTCAGGGTGCTGCACCGTGCATCGCAGACAGCCGACGCAGAGTTTCGGACGAGGGATGAAGCCACCGACCGGTCCCGAGAAGACGCCGTAGGTGCAGGGGCGGGAGAGGATGATATCCACTTGTCCTCGGTAGTGAATCATCTCTTGGATGATGAATTTCGCCAGCCCTATCTTGCCGACTTCGACGAGGAATCGATGAGGTAGAGGATCGACGTCGTCGACCTCTGTCGTCTCGATCCCATAGCGCTGATAACGATCAGCGATCTGCCTTCCGAGGCGGGCTGATTCAGCGCCGAATTCCTCGTATGTCAGAGCGCTGCTGACATCGCTCTCGCCGAGATGTCCAGATGACTCCAACACAACGCTCACCCAATAGCGTCAGGGCCATCATCGGCAAGATATAATCATAGTGCAAACGAACATGAATTAACCGAATTATTGCTATTGTATAGAGTTTATTCGTAAGAAGATGAACAATCGAACAGTTATCGGGAAAATAGTTGAACGCATGATTATTGGAGTTAACGATTTGGATAAGGGCTTCGTCATTCGACGAATCGAAGGCTGTCGAAGGCCGTGAATGAGACTCTGTGAGCAACTTGAAATGCAGTAGGAGTCCGCGCCGTGAATATGGCTTTGGCCGATGCTTGGGAGGTTCGGGATTTACGTCGATTCCTCATCGGCGATTCGGTCAGTAAGATCGGTCGAGCCGCCTTCATGACCGCCGCTGGTTGGACGGTCAATCTTCAGGGAGGCCCTACCTGGTTCGCCCTCTTCGGCATATCCTACTTCATGGCCCACATTCCTCTTCTGACCTTCGGAGGGATGCTGGTCGACAGGATTCCGCGACGCACAGTCGCCCTCTACACCGATTTCGTCCAAGCGGGCTTCGCCCTGCTCTTCATCCTCCTGTTGCTGAGCGGTTTTCCAGTCACAATAGTTCTGGTTCTAGCAGCCTTTCTGATGGGTGCATCGACCGCTTTCTCGATACCTGCGACCCAGGCGCTGATTCCCGATCTGGTCGATAAGGAGATTCTCGCCTCCGCGACTGGCTTGCACAATGCCATGAGGACTATCGCCTGGGCGATCGGTGGGACCCTCGGAGGCGTCGTGCTCTACCAGCTCGGCATCGAAGCCACACTCTTCCTCGACATGGTCACCTTCCTCGTCAGTGCTTATGTCCTCTACAACATGGAAGAAGTGCCGATCATCAGAAATGGGGATGAGGAATCCGATTTCAGATCCGAAATGCTCCATGCTCTGGATTTCACTCGCAGTCAACCCTGGCTCTTCATCGGAATCCTGGTTTTCATGGCCTTCCACATCGGTGGGGCCATGATCGATATCGGAATACCGTCAATCGCACTGAGGAATGATTGGAACGAATTACATTACGCGCTCTGGGGCGCGATCTTCCCGATCGGCGCCTCATTAGGTGCCCTTTACGCTGGTCAGAATCCGATTTCGAAACGAATTCGAGGGACCGTTTTCTATGTCACAGTCAGCTTCGCAGCATGGTTAGATCTGCTTTTCGTCTTCGTGCCATGGTTCAGCTTGATTCTGCTCATCTCCGTGATTCAGGGGTTCATCGTCGGCATCCTCAGCGTGATCTGGAACACTACGATCGGCGACAGTGTCGAGCAGCATCTACGAGGGCGCGTGAATTCGATCGATGCGATCGGCTCATTTCTTCTGATCCCTCCCTCGATGCTTCTGGCGGGAAAAATGATTGGCGATCTGGGGTTGGAAGTGACATTCATGGTTGCGGTAGCGATAATGGTCGCGTCGTCAATCGTTGGAATCGTCGTGCCGTCCTTCAGGCGCTTCGAGCGAATCGGCACTGAGCAATTTCCGATTACTGACGATCAAAGTTGATCTGGGTGATATCCACTGAGAACCACTTCTCATAGAGGTCGCGTTGTAACTTGATGGCGGCTATTAGTAGAACCAGATATAGAGACCAAGCAGCAAGGGTTTTGCCCATGCTGATTGGAACTTCCGTCAGCACGACTCCATCTATCAATATGCATACCGTGATGAAGATTACTCTACCGAGTGTAATCAGAATGCTTTCGCCCTCTTGGGCTAGGACTCGTTTGATTCGCTCCTCTCTCCATTCATCAGAAGCCTCCTTCAGCCTCCAAAATGCAGCATCGGCCTCCACCTTCTTGTCGAACATCGGCGGCGGGGAGGGCTCGGTTCCGTTCGACTCGGCTTCGTTCTCAGCCATTCTTCTCCCTCAGAGTAAGACTGTGTTCGGCAGGTCGTCATCCTCGGGAGGATTCTGGTCATCGCCGAGGATTGGGAGTTTCATTCCGGGACCTAATGGGAAGTGACAGGCCACGCTATGACCTTCACCGATCGACTCTAGTTTCGGCTCCTCGACATCGCAGAGCCCTTCCTCAGCGATTGGGCAACGAGTGTGGAACCTGCATCCGGGAGGAGGGTTTGCAGGACTGGGTACGTCACCACTCAGAACTATTCTCCTCCTAGCGACCTTGTCTAGAGAAGGCTCTGGGATAGCCGACATCAGAGCATGCGTATATGGGTGAGCGGGCTCACTGAACAAATCCTTCGTATTGGCTATTTCGACAATCTTTCCTAGGTACATCACTGCCACTCTTTCGCAGACGTGGTTGACGACGTTGAGGGCGTGAGTGATGAAGACGAAAGTGAGGTCGCGTTTCGACTGGATCTCCTCGAGCAGATTCAGGACTTGGGCTTGAACTGAGACGTCCAGGGCGCTGGTTGGCTCGTCTAGCAGAATGAACTCGGGGTCCAGAGAGAGTGCCCTCGCTAGAGCTATCCGCTGTTTCTGTCCGCCAGAGAATTCATGTGGGAATCTGTTCATGTGATCGCGCTTTAGACCCACAGAAGCAAGTAAATCGGCCACTCTCTGAGTCAGTTCTGCACCCTCGGCAATTCCATTCACCGTAAGTGGCTCCCCGACGATGGAACGTACCGACATCCTCGGGTTCATCGACCCCCCGGGGTCCTGAAACACAATCTGAAGTCGCCTCCTGAGGTCCCTGTTCGTCATCATCCGGATGTCTTCGCCGTCGTAGTGGACCGACCCTTCGGTCATCGGGATGAGTCCCAGAATGACCCGTCCCAACGTGGTCTTTCCACAACCTGACTCGCCGACAATCCCAAGAGTCTCGCCTCGTATTACCTGTAGGTCGATGCCGTCAACAGCACGAACGTAACTCTTCACAGTCGTGAGCATACCGCTCTTGATAGGGAACCATTTCCTCAGCCCCTTTATGTCGAGCAGGATCTCTTCGGTCTTGCTATCATGCGTCATCTCATGCAACTCCTTTCAATACGTACTCTGCTGCGAAAACGTCGAATGAGCCTTGCACATCTGCGACGTTTTCCGTTCGGTTGGTGTAGTGGCAGGCCGCGAAGTGACCAGGTTCGACCTCGATCATCGGTGGAGGGGTTGAGATGCAAAGTTCGTCCGCGAAGGGGCAACGAGGATGGAACCTGCAGCCATCGAAGTGTAGGTTCGGGTCAGGAACCTGTCCAGGGATGATTGGCAGCACGTCCCTGTGTTCTGATTCATCGTCAATTGTTGGAATGCTGTGTAGCAGGCCGATCGAGTATGGCATGCGAGGTCTGGAGAGAATGTCCTCGATACTGCCCTTCTCAACAATCGACCCGGCGTACATCACGGTTACTGAGTCACACATCTCGGCGATAACCCCCAAGTCGTGGGTGATCAGGAGGATAGCCGTACCCTTCTCGTCACGTAGATCTCGCATCAATTGGAGAATCTGGGCTTGGATGGTAACGTCGAGGGCGGTTGTCGGTTCGTCAGCGATGAGCAATTTAGGCTCGCAGGACATCATCATGGCGATCATGACCCTCTGGCGCATACCACCGGAGAGCTCGTGTGGGTACATATTCACAACTGCGATTGGATTCGGAATCCGGACCGCCTCGAGGATGCTGATGACCTGTTGGGTGTGGGCAGGATCGAGTTTCAGATAGTCTAGGGCCATAATTACCGGCAAGGCCAGAAGAGTGCTGATTACGACCATGCCGAGGAGAGCGGAGAACGGCATCCAGAGCATCAGGAACATGACCAGCGCTGCTGCGATTCCTAAAGGAAGAAGGGGGAGAAGAATTGACGCCGCTGATAAGAGTCTTTGTGAAATTGATGGATTTGTTGAGTGACCTGTGTCCGAAATTTCAGACCTCAAGGCTGCGTTGTGATTCTTGAACAAAGTCCACGAAGCCGCAAGAGGGATTACTATCACGAGAAGGAAAACCCAGTTCTTCGCGTCATCTGCAAAACCGTTGAGATGCGCTACGGTGACGAACGCTAAGACCGCTAGAATCGTTGAGGCAGATTGGGGTCTGAGCCTTATGGCGCGAAACGCCAACGTGAGCGGGCTCACAAGCGCCTGGGCGACTCTGAATGACCATGGAGTCTCTGCCTCGACAAGCCTATCATGCTCATGCATCACCTCAGAAATCTGTTTCTCCACTGTGTATAGCGGATTGAGGGCTGTCATAGGCTCCTGGAATATCATGCTGATCTCGTTTCCACGCACCCATCGCATGAATTTCTGATGGCGTCGATATTCTCTTTTGCCAGCAAACCCGACTAGCCAAGATGCTATCGATACGAACAAGAAAACGAGGAGGAAGGTTGCGCCCTGAATAGGATCTATCAGAATGGCCCAAAAGACGAATATTATTGATGCTAGAACTCCAACGACGGTTATCCGACCTGAAATTTCTTGGATTTTCTTGTCAGACTCTGAATCACTGAAAAGTAATTCCTTCCCTTCGTACTTGACGCTGCCCTCATCTATATCGCAGGTAGCGAGGCCTATCGTCACCAATGAAGTGACTGACTTACCACATCCCGATTCACCGACCAGTCCCATTATCTGGCCTTGGTCAACATTCAGGTTCACGGAATGCAGAGCCTCTATTGGGCCGTCCAGAGTGTCAAAGTGAACTCTGAGACCTTCAATTTCGAGCAATTTACCTGCTGGGTCGTCGTTCAGCCCCACTGCCTCCTGTACCACCGATCTCTGATCGAGTGGGCGGTCCCCGTCACCCGCGCTGCCGATTATGGTGGCGATGATGTCGGCGATGAAGTCCAGCAGCATCATATCACCTCCTGTTCTTGGGATCGACTACATCCCTTATCCCGTCACCTAGCAAATTGAAACCAAGAGTTGTGACTGCGATAGCGAGCCCAGGGAAGAGCATCAGGTGCGGGTCGAAGACGAAGAACTGCCTGCTGTCCGAGACGAGGAGGCCCCACTCTGCTGTGCCCGGGGCAGCCCCGAGTCCGATGAACGACAGTCCGGATGCAGACAGGATGGTCCCCCCAATGTCGAGAGTGAAGGCAACTAGCAGTGGGGCCCATGCATTGGGAAGTATGTGCCTGAACATTATTCTCCCCGGAGGGGCACCCACACTCTTAGCTGCCTCGACGAAGGTCATCTCCTTGACATACAGAACCTGTCCCCTGATCAGCCTGGCATAGCCTGGCCATCCGGTGAAAATCAAAGCGGCCTGTATCTTCCAGAGTCGACCGAAGTTCTCGATCACGACTATCTCATCATCAGTGCTGCCAGACCATCGATAGAGGACAAAGGCAGCAACGAAGACCGCAACCGTCCTCAGTGTGAGGTACTTCCAAGGGTTGGTCCAATCAAGGGATTTGCTCACACGTTCCTCTGCGCCATCGAAGCTGGACTTCTCGATGAAGCGCTTGTCTGCCAGCCCAATCAATCCTAAGAGGAGGATTATCCCGATGGCTGCCGAGAGTCTCCACTCTCGGCTTTCTGAGATCCCGAAAAGTTCAGACCAGGAAACACCTGGAATCAAGCCAACGAAGAAGAAGAATACCAGTAATCCGAGGAAAATGTTCCGATTACGGACCAACGACCCCATGACTTGGTTGCTCAGTTGATTCTCTTGAGGGATAGTTGATGTGAGATATGTCCGGGAAACCACAGCCAAGAATAATATCGGAATCAGAATCCCCAACCATAATGGCATAGTAAGGCTCGTTATCGCAGACATTGCCGTGACGAAAGCCATGGCGAGGATCAGTCCAGGTATAGCAAAGAAGACGTCACATATCCTCATGATTACCTCGTCAACCCTGCCTCCGAAGTAGCCGGCTACACTTCCTACAATGGTCCCAATCGTAACAGTGAGTAGAGCTACTGTTATGCCGATCTTCAGAGATACTCTGGAACCGTACAGCACCTTGCTGAACATGTCCTGCCCATAAACGTCATAGCCATCTGGCATCCACCAGAGATGCATGGCCTCGTTGTCGAACTCGTAGGTGAGCCAGACCTTGTCTGTTATTGACGAGTTATTGTAGAGCTCCTCGGACAGGATGAGGATAGAGGAGTTGTTCGGGTCTATGGTTATCAATGAGATGTTGAGGTCGTAACCTTTGTTGTTCTTCAGGCTGAGGAGCTCGATTACAGAGAGGGTGTCACGGTAGTACTTGTTGTCGTCTCCTACCTTGTTGTCTGACACGGCGACTACGCTCTCCGAGAATAATGAGGATCTGGTGTCCACGGTGATAGACTGCTCGTGCCAGTCGCACTCCTCCGAGAACGGGTGGGCCCTCCGGGGCTCGTAGTCTCTGACCCAGAGGTCCTGCGTGTCCTGCAGGTTTCGGTAGGGGTGCTCGACTGCTATATCGTCGGCGAAAATCGAGACCGTGACGACGGACAAGACCAGCATGAGCCCTACTACTGCAAGCAGGGACCGGCGGTATATCCTCCAACTCCGCCAAATATCGCTGCGGGACTGAGATATTGCTTCGGTCAGCCTCTTCAGGCTCTCCTTGCGATCCTCTTCGCCTTCGTCCCAGCCCCTCATTCAAGCCTCACCCTCGGATCTATGACTGCATACAATATGTCCACAATCAAGTTGGACAGCAGGAAAATGGCGGCAGTAATCAACGTCACACCCATGATGACGGGGAAATCAAGGTACTGAATTGACTTGACAGCTACCCTACCCATGCCGTTGAAGGCGAAAATCGTCTCGGTCAGAACTGCTCCGCCTATCGCTCCGCCGATTGAGAATCCTAGAATAGTGACTATCGGGACCAGAGCGTTCCTGCATGCATGAACGATGACCACTTTGAATTCTGAGAGCCCCTTAGCGCGGGCCGTCCTCACGTAATCCTCGTGCAGGACTTCGAGAAGGCTGGCCCGCATGTACCTGAGCAAGGAGCCTGAGGAGGCGATCCCCAGAGCAGCACATGGCAGAGCTAGGTGCAACAGGGTGTCCTTGAAAAGCAGCCAGTTGGAACTCCATGCCTCGGGTAATGTAGCCAACTTCTCATCGGTTACGAACCAGCTGTCGATCAAGTGGAAGCCGGTACCCCCCGCTGGGTAGGAAGATGCGAATCCGTCTACGGGGTAGGTTAGACTGGGGTCGTGCCTGCCGTAGATAGGGAAGCAGCCCCCACTGGTGCCGAAGAGGGGGTCGCAGATGCCTGAGCTGTCAGTTCCCGTGGCGAAAACGAGTTGTAGAACCATCGCGAACCAGAATATCGGTAAGCTGACGAAAGCGATGGCGAAGAAACGCGAGATGTGATCGAACATACGGTCCTGCCTTACGGCGCTGATGATGCCGAGGATGATGCCTAAGGGATATGCAATGAATAGAGCTAGAAAAGCCATCTCTAAGGTAATCGGTGCAGCGTCTTTAACCACATCTACGACTGGTCGATGATATGTGCTCGAATCCCCCCAATCGCCCTCATAGAGATGGGTCACGTAAAGCCCGAATTGAATAATGAGCGGTTCATTCATCCCCAGCCTTTCCCGATTTGCATCATAGGCGGTTATCGGATCCCCATCATCGGTGTAACCGACGACGATTCCGCACTTGTCGCCACACTGCGCTGCAGCGGCATCTGCGGGGATGAGATGAGAGATTGTGAAGGTCAGGATTGTTACTCCAACTATCACAGGCACGAGAAGAATTAAGCGTCGTACTACGAACATGTGCAGTTTCATCGTAACGCCTCATTGGGGCCGTGCTGAGACGGCTCTATCACAGTTCCCTTCTGCCAATCATCAGCCGTCAGAAGGTCACGTCTCGGCACGACGGCAACCTCTCGAGAGAGGTCGCCGCCGGCCTTACGTTTTCTAGGCGTTAATTCAGCAGGAGCCGACTAACTCGCCGTTGACCATTGGCAGCTTGTCGTAGTCGAACCAGTGGGCGGACCCAATGGCGACCCAGTCCGGGCTGCAGATGTCGTCGTGCTTGACACCTACACCGTTGTACTGTCCAATGATAATCATGTTAGGATCTAGGATCCAGGCCGCGAAGGCATCCATGTACGCCTGCTCGCGCTCAGCATCATCCTGAGAAGTCCTACCGATGATTAGGGCGGCGTTGACGTCCGCGTTCTCGTAACCCGTACCATAGGCGTCGCCGCCGATGGAGTAACCGCCGGCGAACGGCGACCAATAGTTGTCGGGGTCGAGGTAGTCAGGGGCCCATCCGCTGAACCTGATGTCCCATGTCCTAGTGTAGTACATGGTCAGGTACTCTGCCCAGGGCTTGGCGTCTCCGGCGGTGGCGACTCCGATGGTCCCCAAGGCCTCAGCAAGCTGGCCGGCCATGGCGATTCGGTAGTCGTTGCCCTCGTTGGCCATTACGCCCAGGATGTTCGGCAGGCGGCACTCGGTGCCGTCTCTGTCTCCCGCAGGAACCACGTCTGCTGCACCGCTGCGGCTAAGCGTGGAGCAGTCGTACTGGCGGATGAAGCCAGCGTCCTCTAGGAGCTGCTCAGCGTAGACCAGATCGTAGGTGAAGGTCTCGTACTGGGTATCCGCATACAGGAAGCCAGCCGGAATCGGCCCGTACTGCGGTGCCAGAGAGTTGTCGTACGTGTCCCTTCGGTGGGTCTCGTAGTCGAACGCGTAGGAGATGGCCGCTCGGACCGCTCCTACCTCCATGACGCTGCAGTCATTGGTGCCATCGCCATCACAGTCGTGGTTGATGATCAAGGACGAGTTAGCACCAGTGTTGGTGTTGTCCTCTCCTGCATCAAGTGCCTTCGGGTGTAGGTTGAAGGCCGACAGGGTCGTGGTGAAAGTCTCCCTGTAACTGCAGATGTATCCTTCCTTGGACTCTACGTTTGGCTTGTCATCCAAGTTATCGCAGAAGTTCGACAAATGCTCGATGTTGATGCTGCCGAAGTCGACCTCACCGTCGGTGAAGGCCAGCAGCCTCGTCGAAGCCTCGGTCACGATGGACACTGTGTGGCGGTTGACGTTGTAGTCACCGCTCTCCCAGTACATCCAGTTCGGCACGAGGACCAGCCGGTCCTCGCGGACCCATGACTGTACCACGTACGCGTTGGTTCCGGCTCCGAAGGGAGCCTCGTCCATCCACTCGTGGCAGTAGTCATCGCCATCGCCGCCCGCATCGACGCGGTTGGCCTCGCACAGCTCAGCGTTGATCACAGCGCCGACCGTGTAAGCGATCGTCGAGATGAATGCCGAGGACGGGGCGAATAGGGTGACCGAAAAAGAGGTCGGGCTGAGGACTGATAAGCTCAGGCCGCCAGTGTCGCTGTGGTTTCCATCTGCGTCGTTGCAGTCGAAGCTCTGTTCCAGAATCCAGCCTACGTGGCTGTCAGGTGATCCATAGCCGAGAACGCGGCACCATGAGTACACAACGTCAGAGGCCTCCATCAAGTCACCATTGCTGAAGTACACGTCATCTCGTAGATTGAACGTGTAGGTCAGGCTGTCTCCACTGACTGTGTAGCCAGTGGCGAGGCGGGGCTCGATGATGGCGTTTCCAGATCCGTCACCCGCGTAGCGGTAGAGCGTGTCATAGACTTGCTCAATGACGTCTCCAGATGCCGAGTCGTATGCGTCGTGAGGATCGATTGTCGAGGCGTCGCCAATCGACATCTCGACTATCTCGCAGGGGTTGTTGGCGCCCTGCTCACGGCACTTCCTCGACTTCTCTAACTCGTAGAGGGCCTCAGAGAACTCCATATCGCCAGCCGAGTAGGCTGCCATAATGTCTGCCTGCGCCATACCATAGTCGCAAGAGCCGTCATCGTCTTCGGCCGCTGCGTTTTGGTTGTTAGCAGCCGGATCCATGCAACCCATCACGGTTTCAGCGTAACTACACGAGCCGTCGTCACGAGTGGCGGCGGAGTTGTAGTTAGTCGCGCCTGCGTTGGTGCAGCCCATAACTGGCTCATCACCGGGCGCATAGGCACAACTGCCGTCGTCCTTGGTGGCGTCGGCGTCGTAGTTGGTTGCATCCGAATAGGTGCATCCCATTACGTCGTCGTCCACGGGTTCGTCATCCCCGCCGAGACACCCGGCAAGAGTTGACGCAATCATTATTGTGCATAGAAGTATGGCAGATAATCTAGACCTCATAGGCGTCTCGGGGAAGTGTAAGTATTTAGAATCGACCTCAATTGAGTCTGAAAACGCCATTCAACCACCTCTGTCAACAAATTTTTCCTCGGATCTCTGAATGAAGGGGCCCGAATGTCGATATCACGAAAATCGAGATACGAGGATTTGAACCTCCGTCCGAACGGTCGTCTTAATGGGATTAGACAAGTTACCCCAGTTCAAACTCGCCTCTCGCTTGAATTCAATGGTGGACGTGCCGAGATTTGAACTCGGGGCCTCTTCCATGCCAAGGAAGCGCGCTTCCAAGCTGCGCCACACGCCCAGTGAGCCGGCGACCTGCGACGCCCATTTAAGGAGAATGGCACAGGCTCCGGCATGGACCAAGCAGGTGACGGTGACATACGTCCAGAGACCCCACCGATGCCGAGTGACATCTTGGACCGACTCAGACTTCGACTGCAGAAAGAGGAGGCACCATTCCTCCGTCATCTCGGCGAACATCTCAGTCTGGAATGGATGGAGCAATCTGAGAATCGCCTTGGAATCACCAGGTTCGAATTCAACCATCACGAACTCTTTCGCCGCCGACGTCTACGCGGCTCACCCGGACCTGTGACAATAGCACTTCACCCACGCCTGCACGCCGACGAGCCCCTCTATCTCCACACCCTGGTGCATGAACTCCTGCACGCAGCAGGTCTGATTGATCATGGAGGCATTCACGCAGAGATTGTCAACGAGATCGCCCCGGCCCCGAAGCTCTCCGAATCTCCAGTTCTGACCAGCATGAGGAGAGATGTCCTCGAAGGACTTCCGGAGAGAAAATGGATCTGCGGAGATTGTGGTCACGCCTGGCAGCGACTGCGAGTTTCGATGCCGGCTCGATGTCCGAAATGTGCCAAGCCCTTCGCCCGGACATGAGCGGATATCATCTCGATGAATCTCACATTTTCCCTCTATCGATTAGGAAGGCAGTTTCTTGTGCACGAGGCGGTCTGGAAGCCTCATGGCCATTCCCACCACGCAGGATGAACTCTTGTTGATTCTACGTGATTTCTCCACCGACACATTCCCGACTCTGATGGCGATTATCGCCATCGCTGCCTACTCAGGATTCGTCTTCATGTTCTATCGGCTGCTGGCAAAAAGAGACCTCCTCACGCTCGATCTCAAACGTTACGAAGACTCGATGACAGGCCGCATCAGAGTCTTCTTCCGAAGCCTCTTGTTCGTCGCCCAATATGTCTTGTTGATTCCGATTCTGATCGGCTTCTGGACTGTCGTCATGGCAACGATTCTGACCCTTCTCTCAGACAGTTCTGACCACAGCCGAAACGCCATGATCGCAACATCGGTGGTAGGTGCGGTTCGCATTCTCGCCTACTGGACCGAAGACCTCTCGCGCGATGTTGCAAAAATGCTTCCTTTCGCCGTACTCGGTGTCTTTCTGGTGGGTTCGACTTCGGTTAATTTCAGCGAGTTCGAGGCTCTCTACAGCAATCTACCAGAACTCGCTGATGCCTATCTCAACAGCCTGATTCTCCTCTCGATTCTTGAGACTGTTCTGCGTGTAGGCCACGTCGTGAAGGATCTGTTTGGAGGGCAGCGTAGAGTGAAGAAGAAACTCAAGGAAATTTCCAAAGAGACGGGGCGGAAAACTGCAGATATCCGCGAAGACATGCTTGACGATGGCATCCTGAATTACAGTTCTAGGACTGATTCGAAGTCAAATGGAAAAAGCTGAAACACACTTCAAAAAATTTTCTGGATTTCTCTTTCGACGATAAGGCAGAGATTCGGATTCGTCGACTAGGGGATTCACAAAGGGTAACCGCCGCCGTTTGACTGGGTGCGTGGTGTAGCGGATATCATGCTGGCCTTCTAAGCCGGCGACCCGGGTTCGAATCCTGGCGCGCCCACCACATCTCCAAATCGCTGTCCCGTAGGGACACTCCGAATCCATCATATATGGCGAGCAGGTCGGCGGGCCGCATGAAGCGAGGTTCCCGCGCGTGGAAGAAGGCGGGAAAGCAACGCTGGAAGTGGCGAAAGAAGAAGTTACGACGCCGGAAGGCGGCACGCAAGCAAGCGCGTCAATGAGTCAACGGCTCATTTCACCGCAATCGTCAAAGACCCTCCCTCCCAATGTCAGGGGCTATGTGGAATCAACCGAGAATAGCATGGAGCCCTACCCGTGGAAAGCTCCTCGACAACTGCTCGAGGAGATACGTGCTGGAGCACGTCATTGGACCGAACGATAAGTTCGTCAAACGAAAATCGAAGATTCGGCGCCTCGAAGATCATGCGCGTTTCGGTCTACGAGACGCGTTGCTGACGCGTCTCGAGGATGACGATCCCTCGATGAATGAATTGCGCGCAATCATCTATCGCAATGTCTTGCGAGCGATAATCGCCGGCGAAGTGATGGATGAGAATCCGCATGATTCTGTCAATGAAGTCGTGGACCTGATGATGCACAGACTTCGACTCTTCGACTCAGCCCCGCTCATCGGAATTCGCAGAAAGTCGACTGCGGAGATGTGGCTGGTCGATAGATTGCAACCACTCTTGTTGGATGGCGCTCGCCAATATGGGGCACCCGATATCGTGATACAGAACGGCAGTAGATTGTGTCTAGTGCGCCTCGCGATGGAATTGCCTTCACGCGCACCCAACAAAGCAGGTGAATTGGAGCTCGGCTCGATGCTGCTGTGGGCCGAACGCAATCCGATGATTCGGGCCACCGTCGATGATATCGATGTGGTCCGAGTCGGTTGGCTCGGCACCCGTTGGGTCAAGTGGTCGAAGAAAGCCACCAACGAATGGGCTGCTCAGGCTCGCTCGATGATCGCGATGGATATCGAGGCGATGGCTCACCTGATGATTTTTGATGGCAGTCTCGACGAACTACCGCGCTCGCGTAGCATCTGGCGCTGTTCCCGCTGCGCCTTCAATGACGAATGTCCCGGTGTTGAGGTCAGAGGGCAGAGACGAGGTCAGAAACGACGGCAGCAGGATCCTCTGCTTGCGTGACCCCACTAGCCAATAGGACACCGGTCGTACCGAGTTCGATGGCAGCAGCTACATCCGCTCCACTCTTGACACCAGCCCCACAAAGAATCCCGACCTGTTCTGAGATTTCACGGACGGCTGCAGCGGTGGCCCTGACGATCTCGGGGTCGGCCGAGGTGACTGAGACGTCGCCACCAATCAGTTCGGGCGGCTCGACCGCGACGTAGTCCGGTTGCAGGGCAGAGAGAGCACGAGCCTCCTCAATATCTGCAGCGCAAGCACAGACGGTGAAGCCCTCCGGAACCTGATCGAGCAGCATAGCCACGTGCTCGATGCTGACCTTGTGTTCGGCGTGATTGATGAGAGTCCCACTCGCCCCGCGCTCAACGGCGGTTGCAGGGTGAAGCCAGCCGGTGAACGAACCGAATCCAATCGGGTCTAGATGTTGGCACCAGACCTCGAGATCAGGTGCGGCTGCGACCACCGCGGCGAGGTCGAAAGCAGAGACTGCAGCGACCAGCCTCGCATCGGTATGAACGCCAGCCATCGCTTCCGCCAAAGCCTCAGCAGAAGCACCATGGGCGCTCTCGTATGTCTTGAGATTGACAACCACCAACGGTCGGCTCACATATCGCCGAGTTGACGAATCGCTTTGACGCTGACGGCTCGCAATAATGCCCGAAGCAAGTCAAAGATGTTTGATTCCATTCGCAGATGTGCGATTCCCCTCACGCGCGCGAAGCATGACCTACGACGGCATCGACGAGTTCAACCCCATCCTCAAGAATCGCGCCCTCTCCGATTATACAGCGCGATATATGACATCCTGCGCCAATCTGAGCACCAGCCAGAACCACGCTGTTCTCGACAGTCGAAGAAGCACCGATGTGAACACCTCGCCCAATCGAAGAACCGGTCACCCCCGCAATCGAACCACCGTCACCGAACCAAGAATCGCAGCAGACCTCACCGGTCGAAAAGCGACCTGCCCCGATGCAGACCTGAGCAGCCTCGATGTACGAAGCAGGAGTTCCCGCATCGACGAAATATCCAGTGAAGACAAGCCCTGCCATCCCTCCAGATTCGGCAATCGAGGGGAAGACCTCGCGCTCCATTGAATGCTTCTCGACACTCAATTCATCGAGAACCTCGCGCTCGACCAGATAACATCCAGCATTGATCAGATTCGAGAATTCTGTTCCACTTTCAGGCTTCTCTTGGAAGCGGCGAATCATCCCCTGACCATCCAATTCACAGACACCGAAACGACTCGGGTCCTCCACTTCCCAAAGCGAAAGCGTAGCAAGAGCACCTGTAGCCGAGTGATGAGCAGCCAAAGCGGCCACATCAACACTCGAAACCAAGTCACCATTCAGCACCAGAACAGGGCCACTACCAGTCATGTGTTCACGCGCTAGAGCAATCGCGCCTCCGGTTCCCAAAGCATCCTCTTCAACCGAGAGAATGACCTCGTAGGGAAGCATCGTAGAAGCAGCCCAAGCGCGCATCTCATCGGTTCCATAACCAGCTGCGACGATAACACGACTGACCATCTCGGAGGGCACGACCTCGACGACACGTTCGAGTAGAGTCCGGTCGAGAACAGGCAGGAGCGGTTTGGCACGGCCTTCAGTCAGCGGGCGCAGGCGTGTGCCGAAGCCACCGGCGAGCACGATGACGTCCATAGCGGGTCGAGGACTTGGTCTGTCTTTGAGCACTTCGTGTCCAAGTCGGCCACAACTGGCGGGCGCATCGTTGAAAGACGGCGGGCGAGTGGTCGGGCCGTCACCATGAACATCCACGAGTACCAAGGCAAGCAACTGTTCGCCAAAGCCGGCGTGAAGGTGCTGGCAGGAGTCCATTGTCGTAGTATCGAGCAAGCGCTGGCTGCATACGATTCGCTGGGCTCGAAAGTAGTCGCCGTGAAGAGCCAGATTCATGCGGGAGGGCGTGGTAAAGGAACTCTCTATGATGTTGAATCTGGCGAAATCGTGATGGAAGGTGGAGTCAAAATCGCTTATTCGCGCGAGGATGTCAAGACTTATGCCGCGAACATCCTCGGCCGCAGATTGGTCACCAAACAGACAGGATCGGAGGGCAAAATCGTCACCAATCTCTATGTTGAGTCAGGGTGCGACATCGCTCACGAATACTATCTCGCTCTGCTCGTCGACCGCGAGGAGAAATCGGTCTTGATCATGGCTTCAACCGAGGGTGGAATGGACATCGAAGAGGTCGCTGAGACGACTCCAGAAGCCATACACAAAGTCTGGGTCAAGCCTGATTCAGGACTGCTCGACTCACAAAAAACCGAACTCGGAACTGCTCTGGGCCTCTCTGGCACATCTCTGGAATCATTTGTTGGGATGATCGGCAGTTTGTACGACGTCTTCGTCGATAACGATTGTTCGATGGTTGAGATCAATCCACTCGTGCGCGATGCGGCCGGCGAGATGGTCGCGCTCGACGCCAAAGTCGGATTCGATGACAATGCATCTTTCAGGCATCCAGAATGGGCTGGGATGCGCGATCTCTCGGAGGAGGAACCGACTGAGATTCGCGCCAAGGCCGCTGGATTGTCCTATGTTAAATTGGACGGTGAGATCGGTTGCCTCGTCAATGGCGCTGGACTAGCGATGGCGACCATGGACGTCATCCAACTCTACGGCGGCGAGCCCGCTAACTTCCTCGATATCGGAGGAGGGGCCGACGAGGCTACCATTCGCGAAGCTTTCAAAATCATCCTTGAGGACCCCAATGTGAAGGGCATCCTCGTCAATATCTTCGGCGGAATACAGCGCTGTGACATCGTTGCGAACGCGGTGCTGGAAACGAGTGCGGCGATTGGCTTGGACGTTCCATTGGTGATTCGACTTTCGGGTACGAACTTCGAGGAAGGACGAGCCATCGTCGATGCCTCGAATCTCGATTGTCATTCGGTCGAGACTCTCGCTGAAGGCGCCAAAGCGATCGTTGAACTCATCGGAGGTGAGGCCTGAATGGCGATCTGGATCGGCGAAGATGCGAAACTCCTGATTCAGGGAATCACCGGAAGTCAAGGCAGCTTCCACGGTGAGAAGATGATCGAATACGGCACCGACGTGGTCGGTGGAGTCACACCCGGAAAGGGTGGGCAGACTATCGAACTCGCTGGTGAGACGATTACGGTCTACAACACGATGGTCGAAGCCATCGAAGCCACCGACGCCGATGCATCTGTCATCTACGTCCCGCCTCGATTCGCTGCAGCAGCGATCATGGAGGCGGCCGACGCCTTCGACCGGCTGAAGGGTGAGGGCGTGGTCGTCTGCATCACGGAAGGAATCCCCACACTCGACATGGTGAAGGCTGTTGCTTTCGTTGACGAACGGTCAGGAATTCGACTCATCGGGCCGAATTGCCCGGGCATCATCACTCCGGGAGAAAACGGTGGCAGCAAGATTGGCATCATGCCGGGCCACATCCATGCCAAAGGCCGAATAGGAGTCATCTCCAAATCGGGCACTTTGACCTACGAAGCGGTGGCTCAGACGATGAGCATCAGCGAGGGGCAATCGACCTGCATCGGCATCGGCGGAGATCCTGTCAACGGCACCGGCTTCATCGATTGCCTCGAAGCCTTCGAAGCAGATCCTCAGACCGTCGCTGTGGTTCTGATCGGTGAGATTGGAGGCACTGCTGAAGAGGACGCAGCCGCTTGGGCTGCGGACAACATGAACAAGCCGATCGTCGGCTTCGTCGCCGGCTCCAGCGCACCGCCGGGAAAACGCATGGGACATGCCGGTGCAATCATCTCAGGCGGCAAGGGAACCGCAGCCGAGAAGTTCGCCGCCTTCGAGGCTGCGGGCATCCATATCGCTCGAGACCCCTCGGAGATCGGTGAGGTTCTGAGACAGGCTCTGACCGAAGCCGGTCTTCTATGAAGACCGCTCGCGCGAGCACTCGGCATTGCGAGAGACTTAGACCGAGCGACGCAGCCGACGCGGCGTGACTGCTGATTCTCGCGTCGTGGTCGTCGGCGGCGGACTCGCGGGCTGTGCCTGCGCTCTCGGCCTCGCCGGCCGGGGCGTGGAAGTGACTCTGCTCGAGGCCGGCTCAACTCTCGGTGGGCGGGTTCAATCGGTCAATCTCAGGGGAATGGAGCGTGGTATCGACAATTCTCAACACGCTGCATTTCGCGTCTACGGCAGGTTCCTGCAATTGCTCGCCACCTGCGATGCGCGTGAAATAATCAAACTCCAGAAGCGCACAACTCTACCCTATCTCGAGGTGGAGAAGGGCCGAATCAGCATAGTGAAATCGGGACGGCTACCGCCTCCAAACCACCTCGCAGTCTCCTTGATGAAAGCAAAATTCCTAAGCCTAGGCGACAAGTTGGCGATGCAGAAGGCGGTCAAGGCATTACAGCGGATGAGCGAGGAGAAGAGGCGTTCTCTCGACGATACCCCATTCATCGAATGGCTGCAGGAGAATGGACAGACCGAACGGGCGATTCAGCGCTTCTGGGATCCATTGGTCAAGGCTGCACTCAACATCGACTCCGAACAAGCGAGCACTTCGGTCGCGTGCTTCCTCTTCAGGCGCGGCCTCTTCGGCGACCCCGATGCCTTCGATGTCGGTTCCTTCACCTCCGACCTCTCGGACTCGATCTCGCCCGCACTGCGCCGGACACTGGCTCGAACCGGCGTTGAGGTCCGCACCTCATTGCCCGTCACGGGTCTCTTCCGCGAAGAAGGTCGGGTTGCAGGAGTGATGACCCGTGAAGGATTGCTGACAGCGTCGAGTGTGGTGCTCTGCACCCCGATCGCTGCCACAGCGCGCTTGCTGACAGGCGCGGAGGCCAGCGTCGCATCGCATGAAGTCGCGGATAGGCTGGCGAGGCTCGGCAACACTGCACTCATCGGCATCCATGCCTTCCACGAAGGCCCTGTCTTGCCCAGCGGCATTCCCTTCGTCACCTGTTGTGACGAGCCGTTGATCCAGATGCTCTTCGACCGCACCGGCGAATTGGACGGGCAGAATCGAGAAGGTCTTCCAGGTCACTGGATTTCGGTAGCGGTTTCCTACGCAGACCCATACCTCGATTGGGATGACGAGTTGATGAGAACCGAATACGAGCGCGTCGTCTATGCAGCATTCCCCGATGCGCCCACAATAACAGAATTCCACGTCATCCGAGTCAAGCGAGCGACGACGGCTCTTACCGTTGGATCGCAGAGGCTTCGGCCAGACCCCTCTGACGCTGGCGAGGGAGTGATTCTCGGCGGAGACTGGCTCGACATCGACTGGCCCAGCACGATGGAAGGCGCGACCCGCGCTGGACTTTCAGCGGCTGCCACGATTCTGGGTCACAGAGGCGATTCTCTGATGAGAGGATGGCAGCACGACGATGACTGGCCGGATTGGCCCGAACCACCACGAAGAGGTGCAGAGGGCTGGCGCGAGTGGTGAAGCGAAACAGAAGAGACGGTCAAAGAAGCGAGGGAGCAGCGAAAAAAATGTCAGAGAAATTCGATTTCGGCGAGCACGAAGTCACTGAGGATGGCTCAGTCACTCGGCTCGCCGGCTGGGATACCCATCAGAACCTCGACGAAGCACAAGCATTCTGCAAGAAAATCGCTGAATCGCATTACGAGAACTTCGTCGTAACCAACCAATTCACACCGGCAGAACATGTCGAACACATCCAGAACATCTACGCCTTCTGCCGCTACGGCGACGACCTCGGAGACGATGCACCATTCAGCGACGAGATCAGGTGGAAACTGCTCGACGCATGGGAACAAGACCTCTCAGAAGCAGCCCGCGACGACTGGAGCGGAAACCCGCGGCACCCGATACTCAAAGCGATTCAAGCAACGGCGCGCGAGAAGGGGATTCCACGCCAGCCGTTCTGGAAATTGATTCAAGCTTTCAAGATGGACCAGACCAAGAAGCGTTATGCCGATTTCGATGAACTACGACGCTATTGCTTTTACAGCGCAGACCCTGTCGGGCACCTTTTCCTCTACGTTTATGGGCACGATGACGAGGAACTTCGAGCCCTTTCCGATTGGACCTGCACGGCTCTGCAATTGGCCAATCATTGGCAGGATGTGGCTCGCGATCTGGACCAAGACCGCATCTATCTGCCAGCCGACACGATGACTCGCCACGGTTATTCGTACGACGACTATCTCTCCCGTAGCGCCGATGATCGCTGGTGCGCCCTGCTAGCAGACGAGGTTGCGCGGGCGCAGGAATGGTTCGACAAAGGAGAGGAATTGTGGCAGCGCTGCGACCCGCGCCTCGCCGTCGACCTGATGATGTTCAGCTGGGGTGGACAAGCGGTTCTCGCCTCGATTCGTAAACAGGGATTCGACACTTGGCGCAAGCGGCCGAGAGTCAGCAAACTCAAACAGTTCTTCTTGCTGATGAAAGCACGGCGAAAATGGCGTGCTGCTCTGAAGCACGCCGTTTGACTTAGCACCCATGCGCGCGAGGGTGAGGTTCAAGAGTGAATGATGTGGGCTCGCGTTTGACAAGGCCATGACTCAGCGAAGCAAGACCGATTCCGCAAGCGGGATTCGCTATGACCTCGAGCGGAGCATATCCCTCATCGAAGCCGATGTCGAACCCGAACGGATCGATATGGTTCGCGCTGCTGTCGGTATCACTCGAGATGCGGCGCGGGCAATCAGCATCACCGCGATGGAGACGATTCGCGAGGGAGCGAGATTCATGGGTGTCGTCGGCAATCGCGGTGAACTCGTCAATCCCTTCGGTCATATCGACGCGGCCATCTGGTCTGAGGCCACCGTTCCCGATTACATGATTGAGAGTGCTTACGATTACTGTGAGGAGTTGACTCGTCGTGAAGCCGGCAATTTCCATCACTCATTCAAGTATCTGCCAGACGATGCTCGACGTTCGATCTGCGCTTACTACGCCTTCTGCCGCCGAGCCGATGACATCGCCGACGGCGACTTCGTCGACCACTTTCCCGGCGGCTCTTCCGACGACCCTGAATCTATCGAATACCGAGCCGATATCGAGCGACTGACCGGCACATCTCCGGTCGTCGACCGCTCGCATTATGACGACAGAATGTCGCAATTATTCTACTATAGAAAGAAACTCTCAACCGCTTACGAGCCGATTACTTCGACCGATCCGATCTTCATCGCACTGAAGGATACGATTCACCGCTTCAATCTCCCGCGACAGCTTCTGGACGACATGATTAGCGGCATGGAGGACGACTTCCACAACAACCGCTACGAGACCTTTGAGGACCTCTACTCCTACTGCTACCGCGTCGCTTCAACCGTCGGGCTGGTCTGCATCGAGATTTACGGATACGATGATCCTGCGGCTCGAGAGTTCGCTGAGGCATGGGGGATCTTCATGCAGATGACGAATATCATCCGCGACGTTGTCGAGGATTCCGAGCGGGACAGAATCTATCTGCCGCTCGAGGATCTGCAGCGTTTTGGAATCACCGAGCAGGATGTGCGAGGTGGTGAATCCCTGCTCGATCACCCTGGTTGGAAGCCTTTCATCGACGATTACATCTCAAAGGCTGAGACTTATCGTGATAAGGCGTTCAAGCTGCTGCCGCTGCTGGACAAGCAATCGCGATATTCTCCAGCAGCGATGATGGCATTCTACGAATCGATTCTGAAGAAGATCGACAAGAAAGATGGCGATATCTTCAGCGAGCGTGTACAACTCTCGAAAGCTGAGAAGATCACCCTCGCAGCCTACGTGTACGCGCGTTACCGCTTCCTCGCCGTCTGAGCGAAAGCGGCTTACATTGGACAAGCCTCAAGGGAAGATTATCGAGCAGAGTGAATTGGAGGGGAGTCGATGAGGGTTGCAGTTCTGCTCGAGGATCGCTGTCAGCCCAAGAAGTGCAACGCCGAATGTTGGGCTTTCTGCCCACCGGTTCGCAATGGCATCGAGTGCATCGTACTCGATGATTCGAGCGGCAAGCCGCTGATTTCAGAGCCGCTCTGCATCGGTTGCGGAATCTGTGTGGTCAAATGTCCATTCGAGGCGCTGATCATCACCAATCTGCCCGAGGAACTCAAGGGCGAGATGACTCACCGCTACGGTGAGAATGGCTTCCGTCTGTTTCGACTGCCCTCACCTCGCCAGGAGCAAATCGTTGGCATTCTGGGACCCAATGGAATGGGCAAGTCGACGGCGGTAAATCTGCTGTCAGGCTCGTTACGGCCGAACCTCGGAGATTGGACGATACAAGAGAAGGACTGGGCAGAAATCGTCGAATCATTCCCTCGCGGCGAATTGCGCGATTATCTCAGCATGGTAGCACAAGACGGCGTCAAAATCGCTGTCAAACCACAGTACATCGACAAACTGCCCAAGATATTCCAAGGCGAAGTCGTGGAACTCCTCAAGCGAGTTGACGACCGCGATGAATTGGCCCACTACGCCGAACTTCTGGCCATCGACCACCTGCTCAACCGCCGACTGGACAAGTTGTCCGGCGGTGAATTGCAGCGCGTTGCGATCGCTGCAACGCTGCTGAAAGAGGCCGACGTCTACTTCTTCGACGAATTATCCTCCTATCTCGACATACACGAGCGCCTGCGCATAGTGCGAATAATCCAAGGAATGGTCGCGCGCGGCAAGCGAATCCTCGTTGTCGAACACGATCTGGCGATTCTCGACGTTCTCTGCGATCTGCTTCACATCGTTTATGGCGAACGCGCGGCATACGGAATCTTCACTCCGCCGCGCTCGACGCGGGCCGCGATAAACGCCTATCTCGACGGATATCTACCCGAAGAGAATGTGCGGATCCGCGACAAACCGATTCAATTCCTGCGCGGTCGTGTGCGCGGCGAGGAAGTGGGTTCACCCATCCTGCAATGGGGCGACATGGAGAAGACATTGGGCGAATTCCACCTCAAGACCGGCAAGGGCGAAGTCCGCAGCGCCGAAGTCGTCGGAGTCGTCGGGCCAAATGCAACCGGCAAGACGACCATGGTGCGAATGATTGCTGGTGAGATTGAGCCCGACATGGGCTGGTGCACGATGGATGCAACGGTCTCGTACAAACAGCAGCACGTCAGCACCGACTTCGATGGCAGCGTCCAGGATTGGCTCGATACCGAGATTGGAGGACGCTGGCGCAGCGGCGAATTCCATACTCAGGTGATTCGGCCGCTGCAGGTCGATCAATTGCTTGAATTGCGCGCGAAGAAACTCTCGGGTGGTGAGTTGCAGGCTGTCTGTATCGCGATTTGTCTTGGAAAGGAAGCTGACCTCTATCTGCTTGATGAGCCGAGCGCACATCTCGACGCAAATGCTCGGATGGAGGCTGCGAAGGCGATACGCCGCACCATGGAGAGCAATGAGAAAGCGGCGATGGTCATCGACCACGACATCTACTTCATCGACATCGTCAGCGACTCGCTGCTCGTCTTCGATGGAGAAGGAGGAAAGCATGGCAATGCACAGGGACCTCTGTCACTTCGAAAAGGCATGAATCGCTTCCTCGCCGATGTCGATGTCACCTTCAGGCGCGACCACGAATCACACCGCCCGCGCATCAACAAGCCGAACAGCCGCAAGGATCGCGAGCAGAAGGCTAGCGGTGAATACTTCTACGTCGAATGAGCAAAGAACGAGCGACTCGAACCATTGGATTCTTGAAGGTCGCTCAGAGAGCGTGAGTCATGTCTGAGGACGAGATCGAGACGGCTGCCCAGCCCGATGAGGTCGACGAGGTCGTCGAAGAGCTTGTCGAAGACCCGATCGAAGTACTGGAGACGAGGGTCGCAGAACTTCTCTCAGACCTCCAATATGCACGGGCTGAGACGATGAATGCTCGCCACCGAGGGCAGCGCGACAAGGCCGAGGCGATTCGCTTCGGCAGCGCCGGACTGGCGGTGAGGATTCTGCCAGCGATAGATGGGCTCGAGAAGGCGCTGGCCAATGGAGATGGTGATTCAGAGGCTATCCTCAGCGGTGTCCGACTGACACTCGACGCCATGCGAGCAGCGCTCACTGCCGAGGGAATCTCGCGAGTGGAAGCCGAGGGAGCAGAGTTCGACCCGACCTGCATGGAAGCGATCGCAACCATTGCAGCGCCCGATGGCGCGTCCGCCGGCTCGGTCATCGAAGTCATCGAAGCCGGCTACACTCTGCACGACAGAGTCCTACGACCAGCCAAGGTCATCGTCGCAGAAGGCTGACTAATCGGCTGACACGACCGATGTGGCGGTTTGATAACCGAGACATGACTCAGGGCGACGATGGTCACTGTTTCCCGCCGCCGAATCGCCTTACTACTCGTCGCATCGATGTTCCTTTCGGGATGTACTGGCGCTGTCGAAACCGACCCCCCAATCATCCCTGGATGCATGGATGAGACCGCGACCAATTACAATCCAGATGCGACTGAAGCAGACCGCTCCTGCCTCTACGATGACGGTGGCGGAGAGATTCCAGATGACCCCTCACCGCTAGCCATCGAACAGAACGAATTCTGTGACGATGTCAACCCCCACCACTGCATGCTGCCATTTCCGGCACCGGCATTCTTGAATGACGATCCAAGCAGCACCACAGGCTACAATCTGATGATCACAGACGAGGCGGTTCCCGACTCAGGATCTGGCCCCACGAATGCATTCCACATGATCAATCGCCTCGACGGCTACAGTCCCTCGACTCAGATCTTCACCACATTCGACCAGACCCCGGACATCTCGGGACTCGCAGGACACAACTCCATCGAAGACTCGCTGGCCGCCGACCACGCTACGGTTCTGATCAACCTCGACACTGGCGAATTACTCTACCATTGGGTCGAAATCGACGCTCGAACACAGGATGATGAGCCGACCTTCGTCTATCTCAGAACGACTCGCGGGCTCGACCACGACACGCTCTACGGCGTCGCTTACAGAAACCTTCTCGACGCAGAGGGAACATGGATCGAGGCATCAGCAGCATTCGCTGCACTGCGAGACGACCAGACCACTGACTCGCCACAGATCGAAGCCCAGCGAGGCATGTACGAGAACCTCTTCACGGCCCTGGGCGAACACGGAGTCGAGCGTGGAACCCTACAGGCAGCCTGGTACTTCCACACCGCTTCGACAGCTTCGATTCTCGCCGACATAGTCACCGCACGCGACGATGCTTCCGAGCGCTTGGGCGAGGACGGCATCGCCTGCGAGGTAACAGAAGTCATCGATGATTACGGCGATGACAACAGTACTTTCCGCCGAATACACGGCACTTTCACAACTCCACAATACATGGAATCTGATTTTCCACCTGCTAGCATGCGACGCACAGACGCGGGCGACCCGGAATTCATCGAATTCCGTGAAGTGGTATTCACCATCCTCATCCCACAGGTTCTCGCCGACGAATCGAGAGCGGGTCAGATGACGCTCCTCGGCCATGGTTTCATGGGTGATGGCAAGGGCATGGTGAGCGGGTTTCGAGAGTATGCGCAATTGTATGACAGGGTGATGATCGCGACCGATTTCAAGGGTTGGAGTTCTGACGGCGACTTCGATGCGCTGACTTATTCACTGATCAATGGTGAGTACTTCCAGCACCAACAGGAACGCCACATCCAGTCGATAATCAACAACCTCGCGATGATTCGTACCTTCACCGGCGTCTGCTCCGAATTACCTGAATTCATTCATGGTGGAGTCAATTTGGTCGACGTCTCGGATGTCGATTACATGGGGGTTTCCTTTGGTGGACTTCGCGGTCCTTCGATTCTCGGGATGATTCCTGAGGTCGACCGCGGTGTGTTGTGGGTTGGAGGTTCTTCATTCACTCATCAGATCGAGCGTTCGACGCATTATCGCACCTTCGAGTTGCTCTTCGCTGAGAGCATCGCCTACCCTTCGAGAATGGACCGCGGCTTGATGATCGCTGCATTGCAATCGATTTGGGATGTCACCGATGCAGAGACTTATCTGCCATTCCACGAGAATGGATTGGAGGGGCTGGTGCTACCCTTCGATGTGCTCTACATCACCTCGATAAATGATTTCCAAGTCTCGACTCTAAGTTGCGATCGAGCCGTAAGAACCGCTGGTATCCAGAATCTGGCGGCCTCGGCCTGGCAGCCTTGGGGTGTCGAGTCGAGTGAAGGGCCGATCACAGGTTCCGGAGTTGCTTACTTCGATGGTTCATTCCCAGCGGTGCCAGAGGAGAACCTCGCTGGTTCGATGGATTATCATTCAAATGCCCACGGTCAGGTTCTTGCCGTGCCAGAGGCTTATTCGATGGCATTCGATTACTTATCGAGCGGTATCGTGACGAATACCTGTGACGATTCCTGCACCTTCGAAGGCGTTTGGGAATAATCAGCCGACGGGCTCTCCACCTTCGCCCATGTAGGCTAGGCGGGCAAGGGAATCAGTGTTGATCAGAAGGTCGAGGACCGACGATGGTACCAGGCTGCCGAGCACTGAGCGCACCGCCTCTTCGTCATGCACGGTGCTGAGCATACGCGCAGTCTCGCGAACTCTCCAGCCCTCGTAGTTTTCACGTTGCTCAAGGGGCAGGAGAACAACATCCCAGCCTGCCGCTGTGTAGAGTTCGGCAGTGTCGAAGTCAGTGGTGAAGATGCAGCCAGCTTCACCGTGGTATCGTTCGGCATGCCGCACCCAATTGGGTGGGTCTTCGATGTCCGGAATCGAGCAGATGTGGGTGTTCTCGATGCCTTCTGCGGCGAGCCAGGCAGTGACCATGCTCTCGCGCTCCTCAGCGGTCCACGGATTTGCCAGAGTCGAGGGGCGGTTTGCCGAGCCGATGCCGATTATCAGCGTCGAATCCGCTGCATGTGCAGCACGCTGTTCCGCAGCTGCTCGCAAGAGAATCGCATGGCCGAAATGCAGAGGTTGGAAACGGCCGATTACCACGATTCCGGCCATGGGCGGATTCGCGGGTGGCTCGGGGGTCATCGGCAGGTCTGTCATTCACTCACCCCTGCCCTCTCACCCAGAGTCAGGCCGCCCAGCACCCATGAATCAGCCGACAGGAACTCACGACCGATGAGTAGAGCGTTGGCTTCTGTTCGAGCCATTTCGAGAAAGTCAAAGAGGCTCTCAGTAAGGCTCTTGTGAGACTCCATCGTCGGTAGGATGCGCGGATCTTGGCTCGGGTCCAGAGTCTCGTCGAGGTCTTCCCGCCGAGTCATCCAATCGAGGATGACGGATTCTGAGTAAGATTCACGATCGGAAGCGGAGATCGCAGCCGAGAACCTATGCCACAAATCGGCCGAGAGGAATTCTTCAACACTCTCGATTCGCCCCCCTAGAATCGGCTCGACATAGAGAAAGAGCCGTCCATCCCAGCATCTCCATTCGGCGCTGACCGACCATTCTGCGAGCAGTAGCAAGGCAACGCACTGGGATTCAACAGAAATGCCTTGATCAGCGAGTGGAGCGCCCAGATCCAGGCCATCGGCCTTGTCGATCCACTCGAGAAAATCGCCCTCCAAGTCGACATCGAAGCCGCGATGGTAACGCGGGTCTGATTCGGGCCGTAAATCTCTGAAAACCCCCGTCTCAAAACCAGAAACCAGTCTACTGAGTGGCATCTCAAGCAATCGACCAAGAGTCGCCTTGTCGACCAATCTCAGCATCACATCGACCATCACCGCGCCTCCATTCAGTCCTGCACGCCGCCCTCGATTAACGTATCAGCCCAGCCTCTACCCACGCCATCAGAGAATTCTGCAACAACGCCCCCACATGCTCGATCGCAGCATCATCCTCAGCGAAGAAACGCAGAGTGCACTTCCCAGTCTTGTGAGTCCGAAGAACAGCCGGCATCTCACTCGTCAAGTGTGGATGCCGATACAGTGGCGTCAGATAGAGTGAGACGTGCTGCCGCTGAATGCAGATAGCCAGAAACGGATCGAATTGCGAGCCAGATCGCTTTCGAACCAATTTGTAATATCCCGGGTCATCCCGCAGCAGATCGAGCGCACCCTCGTGCTCTTTGGCGATTACTCGAAGCCTGTCCCACAGAGGAAGCAGAGTGGGATTCTTGACCCATTCCATCGAGTTGCCGAGGCATTACCTCGAATACAACGCTTCCCCCACCTGCCAGCCCTTCGATTGCATCGGGTTGAAGAACTGCGCGCGGGCCCGTGGTAACGTCCCTGTGGTTGGATTGGAGATGTTGGAGTGGCGACCATCGAGGATCAGATCAAAACCATTGAGGAGGAGATCTCCAAAACCAAGTACAACAAGGCTACGCAAGGCCATATCGGCAAACTCAAAGCGAAAATCGCAGCACTCCGCGTGCGTAAGGAAAAGGCTCAGGCCCATGCGAAATCGAGCGGCGGGGGCCCTGGTTTCGAGGTCAGGAAATCGGGCGACGCTTCGGTTGCACTGGTTGGCTTTCCTAGCGTTGGAAAATCCAGTCTGATCTCGCAATTGACTGATGTCGATTCTCATATCGGTGGTTTCGCTTTCACGACCCTGACTTGCATTCCCGGCGTCTTGCATCATCGCGGGGCGACGATTCAGATTCTCGATCTACCGGGTCTCATCAAGGGCGCTTCCGAGGGTAAGGGTCGAGGTCGTGAGATTCTCAATGTGATTCGCAGTTGCGATATGGTGCTGTATGTCATCGACCCATTCCAAGGCTCACATTTCCACATCTTAGACAAGGAATTATGGAATGCGGGGATGAGATTGAATGACCCTAAGCCGCAGGTTTTCATCGATAGGACCGAGCGAGGTGGTATCGTTGTGCGCTCCACGCTCGAACAGACAAATCTTGAGACTGAGGAGATTCAAGGAATCATCAGAAGCTTCGGAATCGTCTCAGCGAATATCACTCTCAGAACCGATGTCACCGACGACCATATCGTCGACACCTTGGCTGGAAACAGAGTCTATTCAGATGCGGTCGTCATCCTCAACAAGATCGACCTCGCTAGTAAGGCGGAACTAGACGAGACCTGTGAGCAATTGCCGGTAGGTTGGCCGGTTCTGCCGGTTTCGGCATTAACCGGCGAGGGCATCGAGGCGATGAAGGATTTCATCTTCGATAATCTCCATTTTATGTCGATCTATCTCAAACCTCAAGGGCAGGAAGCTGACCTCATCGAGCCCCTGATTGTCAAGAACACCTCAACCGTTCGCGATGTCTGCGTCAAATTGCATCGCGACTTCGTCCGCAGGTTCCGCTATGCGCGCGTCAAGGGGCCGAGCGCGAAATTCGACTGGCAGCGCGTCGGCCTCGACCATCTGTTGATGGACGAAGACCTTCTGACCATCATCATCAGAAAGTGAGTCTCATCCAGCGATGATTTCACCTATGGGTGGGTTCACGCGATGCCATGACGGCTTCAGGCGACCTGCTGCCGAGGGCTGAGCTCCGAGCCATTGTCACCCACCTACGTGGACGTGCGTCCCTTCTGATTGGGATGTTCCTCTTCGGCTTCATCGCGGGTTATCCAGCAGCTGAGTGGGCCATCGAGTGGTTGATTGAGGCCGACGGCTATCGGCCTGTAGGCGTCGAAATCATCATCCTGCAACCGATGGAGATCATCCTTCTGAAATTGAGGATCGCCAGCCAGATCGGCATCGCTCTCTTCGCTGCAACCCTCATCGGCGACCTCGCGTGGAACGGACGGCGCATCATAGCCGAGGGCAAGCGTATGGCGGTGGTTGGAAGTGGAGGGGGCATTGCTCGATTCTTGCAGGCTCTCATCGCTGTAATCGGATTGGGGGCTCTGGGCGGCCTCTACGCACACGAGATACTGGTTCCCTTCCTTCTTGATTACCTCGCTGCCGATGCGAGTGCTGCAGGGATTGATTCGACTTGGCAACTGCGCTCTTGGATCGGCTTCATCACCGGCCTCTACTTTGGCTCGGTGGTTAGTTTTCAAGTTCCGATCTTCGCTGTGATGCTGGTTCGCGCTGGAATCGTCGAGCGCAGAACCTTCACCGAGAACCGAGGAATCCTCTGGTTCTGCGCCGCTGCAATCGGTGCTTTCCTCTCGCCACCGGACCCTCTCTCGATGTTCCTCGTCGGCGGTCCTATGCTCATCCTGCTCGAACTTGCCTTGCTCTACGACCGGTTCACTCGGACTCAAGGCTGATGCCGCGGTTGCGGGCATCCTCTTCCCTAGCCGCACGGCGACCGTCGTCGACATCGACCCACCTCATCATCACCGAGCCGATTATGATCAGGACGCAGATGCTGGCTATCCCGACTCTGCTGTCGTACATCACTGTGAAAGTGCCGTACAGAAGTGGCCCGAGAATCGCCGCCACTCTGCCGAAGAAGCCGAAGAAGCCGAAGAACTCGGCGCTGCGGGTCTCGGGAACCATCTGCCCGAAGAGGCTGCGTGCGAGTCCCTGCGAGCCGCCCAGCAGCGCCCCTGCCATGCAGCCCAGTAGCAGGAACTGCACGAAAACGCCGAATCCGAGGGGGCCCCAAAGATTGTCACGAGCGGCATCAGATACGAAATCCAGAGGACCATCTCCCAGACTCGTAGGGTGATCGTCGCCCAGTGCGGTGGTGCCGTCCATTTCCCCTCCTCGCACGCTCATACTCAAGCGGCTGTCCTCGTCGAAGGTAGCGGTGAAACCAGAGATTCCGTCGTCGTCCAAGACCGTCGTCGCCGGACCGCTGGGGTCGTCGAATTCGTAGATCGAATCCCCGGCCTCGTTCTCGACGAGGTGCAAGGGGAGGAGATCCGACCACTCGGACGCCCAAGCCTGCTCCTCATTGCTCTGAGGCAGGCCGTGAGCGTAGGTGCTGTCACCGACGGATACCACATACTGCCCTGCTACGGCCAGACGTTCCTGCAGCCATCGTGATGGATTGGGGTTGGGCGTGCTGGTAGGATCCAGCGGGTCGGTGCCTGCCTCTGCCTCCGCCGCGTTGCTGTACCAGTCGCCGTCGGTATCGTCATCGTCCGCATCTGCAATCCCATCGCCATCCGTGTCCCAGTCAAACTGGATGTCGTACTCGTCATGCGAATCGAGAACCAGTGGGGCGAAGGACAACGCGCCGACAATGACGACAACCCACATGACCAATGAGAATGAGAGCGCGTAGTGCGTGGAGGTCCTCTTTGAGAGCATCGTGAAGCCGATTGCACAGGGCGCGGCCACGAACTGGATGACCAGGATGATGGCAATCAAATTCCCGATGGTCAGGCCGAGTACTGTGATCCCGTAGATTCCAGCTAGGGCGGAGACGCTGTTGATGCCATCGATGAAGAAGAAGTAGGCGAGCATGTAGATGAACAGCGTGCGGAAGCGCGAGATTTGGCCGAAGGTCTTCTTCAGCTCGCTGATGGCCAACCTCGCGGAGTCAGCGACCCCGAGGCTTTCCATCTCGTTCTCAATCGGCGGCTCAGGCACCCAAGCGAAGGTCAGGCAAGCGAATCCCAGCCACCACACTCCGGACGAGGCCATGATGAACGGGATGACCCAGTCGCCGGTGATTGTGCTATACAAGACAAGGTGGACCGCGAGCAGGAGTCCACCCCCGAGGTAGCCATATGCATACGCCCTGTTCGAGATGGCGTCCATCTCGTCGTCGGTGCCCAAATGGGGCAGGATTGCGTTATAGAACACCCCCGCGCCGTTCAAGCCGACGTTCGCCATGAGGAACATCACAATCAGCCAGACCCACTGTTGGGATACTCCGAGCATCGGGGCGAAGGCGAGCAGGAAGGTTGACCCGGCCCCTAGGTAGGTCAGGACCCTCAGCCACCACATCTTGATGGCGCGACGGTCGGCGATGACGCCGAAGGAGGGAGCGAGTATGGCGACGAAGACAGCGGCAATCGTCACCGAGAAGGACCAGATTGCGTCACTGGTCATCCCTACCCCGAGGACAGTGGCCTCCAGCCCATTCGCCTTCAGGAAGATGTAAGCGAACCATCCAGGCAGCACAGCGGTGGTGACGCTGGTCTCGAAGGACGACTTCGCCCAATCGTAGAATGCGTATCCGCGTACTGCTTGGGGGTCTGAGGCGCGGTCTAGTTCAACTGTGTCCGACATGGCAACACCTAGGCGGCGCTGGAGGTTTGAGGGTTTGAGCATTGGGGAAAGCCCGAACTTGCCTTGCTCACGACCGGTTCACTCGCGGCTAGTGAAGCCCGAGGTCTCGGGTCACAGTCATCTGCCGTGCGCCATTCAGACTTCGATTCCGCGGTTGCGCGCATCTTCTGCCTGAGCATCGGCAACGCCAGCATCGACATCGACCTTGAGCATCAACAAAGTGCCTATGATAATCAAGACGCTGAGGCTCGCGACACCAACTCTGCTATCGTACATCACAGTCAAGATACCGTAAATCAGTGGACCCATCAGGGCTGCAACTTTACCAAAGAAGCCGAAGAATCCGAAGAATTCTGCACTTCGAGTCTCGGGTACCATTTGGCCGAAAATTGAGCGAGACAAGCCCTGTGAGCCTCCGAGAAGGGCGCCAGCAAAGCAGCCCAGAAGCAAGAATTGCAATGTTACACCGAATCCTAGTGGTTCCCATACTGCACCACGAACTGCAGCAGGGAGGGCATCCATTGGACCATCCCCGAGGCTCGTTGGGTGATCGTTTCCGATAGAGTCTCCATCTGCATCGCCACCGCGAACGCTGACACTGAATCGGTTCCCATCTCCGAAAGTGGCTAGGAATTGAGTTACAGAATCAGTGTCGGCGACAGATATGGGACCCTCTTCTGGATCGTTGAAATTGTAGATCAGACGCTCGTCGATATCCTCATTGACATGAATCGGCATTATCGATGACCAATCATCTGCCCATCCTTGTTCACCCTCGTCCCGAGACAAATCGTTGGCGTAAGCCGAAGGTCCGGCCTGAACCAAGTAACTACCGGCTCCTGCCATCCTTTCCTCTAACCAACGAGAGGTCAGACCCTCAGGCATACTCGACACATCATAGGGGTCGGTGCCAGCAGCAATCTCCTCTTCGTTGCTGAACCAGTCACCATCGATGTTGTCATCATCGGCATCCATGATGCCGTCACCATCGGTATCCCAATCGAATTGGATGTCATATTCCTCGTGAGCCACTAGGCTCAGCGGGGCGAATGACATCGCGCCGAAGATCATCACGACCCAGAGCACAAGCGACAACATGAGAGCCTCCTTTGTCGAGGTCTTCTCGGCTAATTTCGTGAATCCAATCGCGCAGGGTGCAGCGACGAATTGAATCACGAGTATTGTCGTGATCAGCGCAGTTGTGGTCAGGCCGAGGACGGTCACGCCATAGATTCCCGCGAGCGCGGTGACGGAGTTTATGCCATCGATGAAGAAGAAGAAAGCGAGCATGTAGATGAACAAGGTTCGGAACTTATCGACCTCTCCGAGAGTCTTCTTCAACTCACGGATGGCCAAGCGGGCAGATTCACCGATGCTCATGCTCTCCATCTCATTCTCGATGGGCGGTTCGGGAACCCAGGAGAAGGTGATCATGGCGAATGCCATCCACCAAACCCCAGATGAAGCCATGACGAATGGAATCACCCAATCTGCATCGATTGAGAGGACCATGACGAGATGAATGGCCAATAATATGCCACCACCGAGGTAACCGTAGGCATAAGCGAGATTCGAGATGCGGTCCATCTCGTCGTTTCTACCCATGTGTGGCAACAGAGCATTGTAGAATACCCCTGCTCCATTCAGACCGACGTTGGCGACGACGAACATTACGACCAACCAGACCCATTGCATCGATAATCCGAACATCGGCGCGAAGGCGAGAAGGAAAGTAGAACCCGCGCCAATCATCGTCAGAATCCGTAACCACCACATCTTGATTGCTCGACGGTCGGCGATGACGCCGAAAGAAGGACTCAAGACGGCGACGAAGAGCGCGGCGAGCGTCACTCCGAATGACCAGACTGCATCAGCAGTCATGTCCTGCCCAAGTATCGTCGCCTCCAATCCATTGGCTTTCAAGAAGAGATATGCGAACCAGGCAGGTCCGACGGCGGTCGTAACGCTAGTTTCGAAAGCAGACTTCCCCCAATCATAGAATGCGTATCCTCGCACTGCTTTCGGGTCTGAGGATCTATCTAGTTCGACTGCTGCTGACATGGTGATACCTACGGCTCGGTGGGCTTGTCAGGGTTTTAGCATTGGGGCGGAACAAAAAACTGGGTAGGCTCGATTTCATTACGCCAAAGGCCCTGCGAGCATCTGTGTCAGAGGGGTCAGAGTGGATTCAGCCTCGCGAGAATTCGGTTGATGCATTGGTCCACGGCATGATGGTCAGTGACGGGGTTGAATTCGATCTCCGATTGACTACAGATGAAGAATTAGTCTTACACCACGACCCCCGCACCCTCACGGGACGCTTTCCCGAACAGCATACTTCGTCAGAATTGTCAGACGAAGCGGAGAGCTTTGAGTCGTTACTGTCTCAGAGCGATTTCGCACGTCCTTGGGTAGAGGAGGCTCGTTTTGTTTGCATCGAATTGAAGCCGCCGCATCCGTCGAGTGGGAAGGGCGGGGGTTGGACCAGCAAAGTGGGCCGTAGAGAGCATCTCACGCGGATGATCGAGCGGCTCGATGAGATGTTGGATGAGATTGGTGTTCCCGAGTCGAACTGCGTCGTCTATTCCTTCGACTCGACCCTCGACCAGGCTGTGAAGACGTCGGGCAGTGATCTCAAATTCGCAAGACTACAACCCCATATGAGACAATGGGGTGGTTCATTCGTCCAGAAGATCGTGAGTACTCCTTCTTTCATCGGGCACTCATTGATCGGGCTGGTCAATTCGCATCGATTGGCCGGAGCACCGTTGCTTCCCGTTGCCATCGACTACATTCATGGCTTCAAGCGCCACCTGACGATGGGCCAGACCGCCGGCATATCTGGTAGCCAACTCGAGAAATTCAATCGGCGCAGAGCAGGATTCCCTGTCTTCGTCTGGTCCGCTGGTCTCGCCCTCGAACACGAACTCCTCGAGGGCGGGATGTCAGTCATCACCGATGATCTCGACCCCGGGATCGAGATTCTACCGTCGGGACAACAACGGCGACTGAGACCTGCAACGATGCCGGATGGAAAGACGCCGTGGCATGAATTGAGTGACTCAGAACGACAGATTCAGATTGAAACCTGGAAGACTCGCTGGAACTGGGCACGCAGCATGGATCATCTGCTCGAGGAGACCAGCGAGGCGTCGATGCCCTGGGAGGCTGTGAGGCTCATCGGGCATCGTGGTGCGGGACGCACCAACAGATCGTGAGTCCCACGAATACCGCTGAGACGGGATGGGACATCGATCACGTCAGCCGACGCGGCGGCTGATTACGGGGGATGTACTTCGGCCGGTAGATCGGTGTGCCACGGCCGTCGCGCGAGTTACGCTCATCCATGATCTGAGCACAGATGCCCGCGACGCGCGCCCAGCCGAAGAAGGTCGTGTAATACTCCGGTAAGCGGAATCCGACTGAGTGCAGCAGGCTGCCACTGGCGAGGTCGACATTGGCATGGGGATTGCTGATCTTCGGAATCTCGCCGAGAATCGGAGGGATGACCTCGCGAAGCGCCTTCACAATGAGGAAGTTCGCATCCTCTGGACATACCTCTTCACCGAGTTCTATCAGAAGCCGAGCGCGCGGATCCTCAGCGCGCAGCACTCCATGACCGAAACCATAGATCGGGCGTCTGTTGTCCAATTCCTCTCGAACGAATGCCTCGATCTCATCATGGTCAGCGGTTCCGATTCGCTGAACGAATTCGAGGCAAGCCTGATTCGCCCGGCCGTGCAAAGGACCGGACAATGCGTTCATCGCACTGGCCAGAGACGAGTAGATGCTGGCCCAACCGGAGGCGACTGCCTTACCGGAGAATGTGCATAGATTACCACCACCATGATCCATGTGAAGGATGAAGAAGAATCGCAGTACGCGCGCGACCCTCTCAGCCCTCTCACCCTCATATCCCATCATGTGAACGAAATTCTCGACCAAGCCCAGTTCAGGCTTTCTTGGTCGAAGTCGCTCTTGCTTGCCATTACGCAAACGGAAGATTCGAGCCATCAGTTCAGGCATTCGAGCGATGAGATTCATCGCGTCACCGCGTGTGTCGCCAGTGGTTTCCGCAGTACCCAAAGCCATTATCCCGATTGACAACCAATCCATCGGATGACCGCTTCCAGGAGTCAGCGATTCCAGAACTCGTAAGGCTCCTGTCGGGATGTTCTCACCGCGCTGAACCAATTCATCTCGGAAGGCTTTCGATTCATCCTCGGTCGGAAGTCGCTTGTTCATCAGCAGATAAATGACATCCTCTTCCTCCAGATCGACCAGATCCTCGACTGGATAACCCACATAGTGGACTCCTTTGATGGGATCTACGAATGAGGTTCTGCAGGTTCCGACCGGAATCCCACGCATTCCAGAGTCGAGGTGAGCCTCGGTTATCGTGAACAGGGAATCGTCCTCAGGCACGGCGTCGCACTCCAATCGCTCTCACTTGATGGGGAACCCGTCATAATGTCTGCGTCCCGAGGCGTAACCGAGGGACGACAGGTGAGTACGCATCGAACATCGCCTCACGATGCTGGACTTCTGGCTTGGCAGGAACTGAATGATGAGCAGCAACAACAGTTCATCGAGGGCTGTGATCTGTTCGACGAAGCGCAGTTCTGGCACGCGCACGAGTCTTGGGAGGATCTCTGGAAATCTCTGAAACCTATGGGCAGACCAATTGAGACCGATGCTATTCAAGGTATCATCCAATGCGCCGCTCTGCTGTACAATTACGAACGACGGAAAGTCCGAGGTGTGGTCAACATGGCGAGCAAGCTTCTGGCTCGATTATCAGGTGTCCAACATGGAATCTGGGGCATCGATGTCGCTCAACTTCGCCTCGATCTGCTACCGTACATCCGTGATGCTGCTGAGGCTGACCCGTCATGGGATCTGAATCCAAGCGAAGTTCGGCTCGGCACCCGATGAGTGAGTCAATATGGCGCAAAATCACACGATTTCAGCCCGCAACGGTCATAGTGCATTCTCATTCGCCCCGACTCATGACTGGCTGGCGTGAGGCGCTTGAAGACCTCGACGACGACCATCGCTTGATGCTCGAGGGTGGTTCTCTCAGTCAGCTCTTCCTGAGATACCCGTTGACGCTATGTCATCCGCTCTTCGTCGGCTCCTTCTACGGAGTTCTTGTCAGTCTCACCTTCATTCTCCCCTCCTTATATGCCGGCTGGATGGAGTCCATTCCAATCGAGGATTCATTCAATGATTGGGCGACGAAGAGCATCATGTTCGTCGCCCTCACAGCAGCTCTGAGTGGAATCTCGTTTCTGATATCGACCATCGCGCTTCGACCACCGATTCGTCTTGAGAATCGGCGTCGATATCTGTTCCCCATCCCATTCATCGGCTTGATCCTGATAACCTGGTCGATGATTGATGATGCACCTGCTTGGATCGCCCAACTCGGTTGGTTCCTCGCCATAATCCCCGGTCCGATCTACATTCACCTCTCCTATGCGCCAAGATGGAGGATACTGGATCGCATCGACCGCGGGCTAGACCCCTTCGAAGGGATGAGTCGGACCATCGACCCACCTCCGAAAGGTGAAGTTGAGAGTGAATCAGATGATCTTCTCGACGAGGCGGTTGCTGAGCTCTGAGTATCAGATCAGAGCCAACTCAGGCCCAACCTTCTCGAAAACCCTCAGAACCTCGTCCAAGTCGTCGCGCGTCAGGCCTGCTGACATCTGTGTGCGTACTCTCGCGCCGCTGCGAGCGACCATCGGGAAGATGATCGCGCCAGCCAAGACCCCCTCGTCAGCGAGACTCCGAGACAACGCTTTCGCCGTTGCCGACTCGCCGCACATCACAGGGATGATCGGAGTCTCGGACAATCCTGTGTCGAAGCCCATGGACTGCAATTCGGCTCGGAAATAAATCGTGTTCTCCCAGAGCCGAGCATGATGCTCAGGCTCGCTCATCAGAACTTCGACAGCCGCCTTCTGGGCGGCTGCCACGCCAGGTGGCTGGCTGCCGGAGAGAAGCCACGAGCGGGAGTGGTTGAGAGCGTGGGTCCGAACATCGTCGGAACCTGCGACAATGCCACCCTGAACCCCAAGGGCTTTGGAGAAGGATCCGATTTCGAAATCGACCTTGCCTTGTAGATTGAAGTGGTCGACGATTCCTGCGCCAGCGTCCCCAAGAACACCTTCGCCGTGGCAATCGTCGACGAAGACCATCGCGCCATACTCGGAAGCGAGAGATGTGATCTCAGCCAGAGGGGCTATGTCGCCGTCCATCGAGAAGACACCGTCGGTGATGATCAATTTCCTCTCAGCGTCGGCATGATTCTGTAATACAACTTCCAATGCGCCCATATCGTTGTGCGCGTAAAGGCCACGTTGGGCCTTCGTCAAGCGAACACCATCGATGATCGAGCCATGGTTCAACTCATCGCTGATGATGACATCCTCTTTGCCTTGAACCAGAGTCGGTATCAATCCGACATTGGCAGCATAGCCAGACGAATAGATCAGCGCAGCCTCGACTCCCTTGAATTCAGCGACCTTCTCTTCGGCTGCCAGATGAATGTCCATGGTTCCTGCGATGGCTCGGACAGATCCACTTCCGGCACCCCACTTCAGAGTCGCCTCTACCATGGCGCCGACCACTTTCGGATGATTAGTGAGATTCAGGTAATTATTCGCCGAGAGCATGATCATCTCACGTCCTCCGATGCTGACTCGAGGTTCATTGGCGCTCTCGAGGGTCGGTGGATTCCAGTCGAGACCCTGTTCACGGAGTGATTCGTACCTCTCCCTCATCCACCGCGTGCCATCAGCCATCGGTTGCCACACCCGTAGGATGTTGATGATTTCATCGGCGGCAGAGACATCGCTCCATCGACGATACCCCCCACCTCACTCACGCGACGACTCTTTCACCCCGCCCGCACGACGACTCTTTCACCCACGCGAGCCCTCGACGCTCCTGATGTCACCCCCATCTCCCACCTTCACCCTCCTCGGCACCGCCCAGGATGGAGGGGTGCCGCAGGCCGGTTGTGCATGCTCGAACTGCACTTCTGCTCATCTGGATGATTCCCGCAGGCGATTTCCTGTGGCTGCGGGCGTCGCCGATGGAGCGGGCGGATTCCATCTCATCGAAGCGACCCGGGCCCTGCCCGACCAACTGCATGTCTGGGCGCAAGCCATCGATTCTTCGACGCCCATCATCCCGACCAGTGTTCTGCTGACTCATGTCCATCTCGGTCATGTTGACGGAATCGGCCAATTCGGCAACGAGGCGATGGGCTTGACCGGCCTTCCTCTGATCGCCAGCCAAGCCGCGATCGACGCCCTGCGGTCGCGTGGCTCGATCGCTGCCTTCGAGCCGCGACCGATTCTATCGGGATCGACTCACAGGCTGACCGAAGCCTCCGGAGTCACCTTCGAATTCGTCCAAGTTCCGCACCGTGACGAAGAATCCGACACGCATGCAATCATCATCCGAGGACCGAACAGCAGCATACTCTTCCTACCCGACCACGACGATTGGACACAGACCTTGGCATTGCATCACGTCGAGGACATCAGATCGTGGCTGGAAGAACTGAGAGTGGATTACGCCCTCGTCGATGGAACATTCTGGGACTCGGGCGAACTCAGCGGACGCGATACCGAGGATGTGCCACACCCGCCCGTCGCTCTGACTTTGGAGAATCTAGGAGAAAGGCGAGGGGACGACCCAGAAATCCACTTCATCCACCTCAATCACAGCAATCCTCTCAACGCACCCGAGAGCAGCGAGAGGCGGCATCTCGAATCCCTAGGCTGGAAGGTAGCGGAACGAGGCTGGTCGGTCAACCTCTGAGTCTCGATGCTGATGCTTATTTGCCATAAACGCGGCCGAGATGCGTGGTTTTCACGGGGACGGTGGCTAGCGGCCTCGGCCGAGCTCACATTTTCATGGCACAAACCCACTATCAGGACCAATTCAAGGCGATTCTCGGAGCAGGAGCCTGGCCTGGAACTCTCAATGTGAAACTCAGCGGTGAGAATCTCGACGAGTATCGCGGATTCAGAATTCTTGCTGGCCTTGATGAAGGTGAGATGGAGACCGGTCCTGAACCTCTGCGAATCGCTGGTTTCGAGCGCGATGGCCGATCCTTCGGTGGAGCGACGGCCTTCATCGCCGAAATCTCGCTCGACGGAACAGAATGGTGGCGATGCGCTCTGCTCATTCCAGATCTGACTCGCCACACCGAGACCGCCGAGGTAATCTCAAGTTCCTTCCTGCGAGAGAGATTGCCATGTGAGGATGGTGACTTGGTGAGTCTCAGGTTCGATTGAGCAGATTCACCCATTCGCGCTCGAGCATCGCCGAGTTCTCCAGTCGCGTCAAAGACAACCATCTGATTCGCGCGCGCCGATCATCGGGTGGTGAGGTGGAACCGCTGGCATCTGGAGGTGCTGACGAATGGGTTCCGAAAGCAGAATGTTGGATTGACCAGAGGACCAGACCGTCGGCTGGTGCGCGGCCAAGATCGACCCTCTTCTCGGGCTGGTCGAGAGCCCCGCGAAGATCGTCGAGCGTAGAATCTCCGGTGACGATTCGGTTGAACGCAGATGCGAATCGCCTTATCTGGTTCCAGAGGAATGATTCGCCAGTGACCGAGAAACCAATGACACGACCGTCGCTGCTTAACCAGGGCTGACACGATGAAATCGTTCGAATCGGACTTCTCTTGGCGTCCGGTCTACAGAAATTACTGAAATCGTGCTCCCCCTCGACCATCGCACAGGCTTTGGCGAACTTCTCGATGTCGACATCACTCGGACAATCTGGAATCATCTCGGTTCGGTACAGATAGGTTCTCGATTCTGCGAATCTGCAACAAGTGGCCTGAGGAACGAATGCTGTCCGCCATACGACCATATCCTCAGGTGTGTGGTCGTTCAGAGTCTGGGAGATGATGCTGGGGTCGAGAGTAGAGGTGAGTCCTGCGGGCAATCTGATCGTTGCCAGATTCATCCTGACATCGACCCCGGCATCGGTTCGGCTCGCCATCTCAAGACAGTCTTCACTCCACCACGAGAGGCGGCGAAGGGCTTGAATCAAGGCACCTTGAACAGTCTTCATATCGGGTTGGATCTGCGAGCCATGGAAGGCCTCGCCGTGGTAGCCGAAAGCGACCATCACGAGGTCGCTGGCCAAGATGACCCCTCACTCACTCTTCGAGGGCGAGGTACTCGATCGCCTCCTCGGGCGAACTGAATCCCAGTCCGAGGAGTGCGAATTCCACTGCATCTCGAATGTATTGCCGAGCGATTGGCGCGCTGCGGTCGAAATTCGTCTTCAGATCGATCGCTTCAATCAAACCGCGCGCCGCCTCATAGAGATGGATGGAGACATCGACTTCGTCGCTCGCCTTGCCCAACTCGACGAGTTTGTGGAGTTGGCGGACCGCCATTGGAATCCTGTCGAACTCGACCAAGGCGCTGGCGTAGGCTGCACTGTAGTCGGCATTGTCTGGCGCCAGGCCAGCTGCCCTGCGCAGGTAGGCGGTGACCATGCCCTCATTGATGCGGTCCTTGCCGGATTCATCGAGATTGCCATTCTCCTGAATCTCGAAAAGCGCGGCCTCGGCCCATCCATGATACCCCGCCGGATCATCGGGGTTGGCTTCGATATGCCTTTCGAAGACAGCCATCGCAGCGATGAAATCGCCCGTTGTGATGAGTTGGGCCGCCTCTGTGATAATCTCTTCATCGTTCATGGCAATTCCTCGGAATGGCTGTCGGCCGCCTTCTGGTTATGAACGGTGCGGCGGTCAAATCCTCCATCCATCATCGCCAGCCGCGAATTCAATTCAGCAAGCCCCATGCGTGTTCCCCATTACCACGAATCCATTCGTAGTCATCAGCGGTCCGCAGGCCTTGCTCGTCGAGAATGGCGATCTTCTCGACTTCGAGCGGGTACTCATTGTAGGTCAGATGACTGACGAAGCCCGCGCGAGTCGGCTGGTCGAACATCCAACGGGCTCTATTCGTCGCTCGCACGATCAGCGAGATCTGCGTTCGACCATTCCAAACTTTGATTCTGAATCGAGGTAGTGAGTTGCCTCTCTCATCGAACAGAGCATCCTCGCCTTCCTGCATCTCGAGTTCGACTGAGCATCGCTGGAAACTCTCGGTGCGATCGCGTGAAGCATCGTGGAAGAGGCCAGTGCCTATATTCGGCCATCTGACGAAATCTCTCAGCGACCAAGGTGAGTCATCCTTCATGGTGAATGATGGCGAGGCATGCGGTAGGAACCAGTCGAGGTATGAGCCATCATCGAAATGCAACATGCCCCAGAACCATGGGAAACTAGGAGCTTGAACACTGACTTTCTGGATGTATGCTGAGCCTTCTACAATCTCGTCATCAACCTGCATCTTCGCTTTCATTCCATGGATCCTGAGGATATCGTAACCCATGCCCATAGCATACACATTATTGTGGTACTGCGCCGAACTGGAGCGTCCCCACCAAGGAGTCATTTCAATTTTGAAATCCTTAGGTGCACCGCCTGCGACCATCTCTGCATCGGCGGTGAGATTCAACCAGAATGCGGTTTTGCCCGGCCGCAGGCCGAATGACAGATCCTCACCCGTCAGAGGAATGACCGCACCCGCACCCTCACCCTCACCTTGAGATTCCTCCGGCCACAGTGGGTGCTTATCGTCGATGGCAGCCATCTTACACTCCTTCATCAGCAGCGGTTCGTGCATCTTCTCGCCATCGTACCACCACGCGCATACCATCCCCGGAACGATGTGACCGCCATCCTCGTCGATCAGCATCCGAGTCTTAGGCACCCACCAATGACCACTGACGCGGATGGCTGGAGTCTCCTTCGATGACCACAGAACCATCAGTTGGCGTGACCGTTCAGGGTGTACAGGGTCGGGGACGAGTACGAGCACCCACCACCACCACCAAGAAAGACGATTGATCGGTGGCAGGGCATCCAGCCGCCAGAAATCTTTGAGGTTGCCTCCGAATCCATCCATGTTAGTGACTCCTGCAGTCTCACATGATCTCACTGCGGCTGAATTGCCTCTGACCGAACCAGATCATGAAGACGGTGATGAATATGAGGACGACGACGGAGATGATTGCTGAGATGAATGGATTGTCGGTTCCGAGGGAATGAATCGGAGGATTCCAGAACAGGTCTATTCCAGTGCTGAGCCCGAAAGCATTCGCTTGAAGTTCCATCATCAAGGTGTCAGGCCAGATGATCAGAACCAGTGAATCGACCAGTTGCAGCGTCCAGTGCGAAACCGAGAGCACCGGCACCAAGGAGGCGCCGAAGAGAGTCAGTACTGCCATGATGAACTCGTAAACGCCGACGATCAAAGCAATGTAAACGCCGTATTTCGACGAAACCAATCCCAGCGTGTTGAAAATCGCGCCGTATGCTGTCAGAGCGAGTACTGTGGCGAAGCCGATGCCCATCCACATCGCGATATCACGTAATCGAATCAGCGAATCTCCAGGACCCATCAGCGATGTGACAAGTGCCATGATCATCGCCAGAGCCATGACGAAGCCTCCAGCGACGATGACGTAGCCGAGGAGTCGATAGGTGATGAATTCGCCACGATGGATCGGCTTCGAGAGCAGATAGTGCAGAGTGCCGTTCTCGGTCTCGTCACGGACCAGACCGAGAGCGAGGAATAACGGCAGGAAGATCGAGAGAATCATGATGAAGGCGATTTTCGCCGTCCCGATGATGAATCCTCGGTGAATTCCTTCACCTGCTAGTCGAACATCATCGGGATCTTCATCGACATATTCGTCAGCCTGGATGAAAACGATGGTCTCTCCGTCCGAGCCGAGAATCCACCTGACGTCACAGTCGATGTTGTTGCGATTGGTGTCCTTCTCGAACCAGAAATCCTCACTGAGCCAACCGACTCGCCGACAATCACCATCGTCGTCGTATCCTTGACTCTCTCTCAGAATGTTGCCATCCCAGTCGATGTCGTCCTCATCGATGAAATCGGAGGCAGGTTGAGGCTCGACATCGTAAACATCGGTGATGTGCCCCCATTCTGCACCCCAGTCTTCAGTCACCTCGAGTCTGCCTTCACCTCGGAATTCGAGAGAGTGAACCACGAGGTCTCCGTTCTCTTCCCAACAAGCAGTACCCCATTCAATCCACCAGTCGGTGGCAAAATCACCCTCATCTTGGCAATCCTCGATAGAGTCGAAATCGATGATTCCACTCCATCGATCGCCCTCGTAGGAGGTGTCCAACCAGACCGGAGTGAAAATTCCTGTCGCACCCCTCCAAGTATGATTCCCAGAATGCACTCGGGCGTCGTCATTCCAAGAAATCTCACCATCCTGAACATAGTATCCAGAGCCGGGATATTCACGAGGATTCCAATCCGAAGTGCCGTAACGCCTCTCTTGGCCGAATGGGTAACCATCTGCATCATTGTCTACGGAATCGCCATCATTGTCGATAGGCTTGAATCCATCTCGAACTGAATCGACATAGAATGCCAGGAGCATCAGGATGAGCAGTGTTCCGACGCCGAGCACGACCCAGGTTGACATTCGATGGCGCAATTGTCGGATGGTGAGTTCGGTGATTGCACCTGCCTTCCGATCGAGGCGCGTCCAGACAGTTTCAGCGAGGTCTCGGCCCTGTCGATCCATCACGAATCACCTCCAACGAGATAGCCGAGAAGTGCCTCGAGATTGTCATCCGGATTCTCGATGGTGTGCACCTTGACTCCCGAATTGACGATGACTCGCGGTAGAATGCTGTGTGCTGCTGACAGATCATTGGTCATTATCTCGAGATGCTCGTCGCTGCGAAAGATCACCCCGTAGACAGGATCGTTCTCAATGAATGATTCAGCCAGCGCACGCGGGTCATCGCAGCGGATGAGGATGCGATGCGGGTGTTTGTCGAGCAGATCGCGGATGGCATGGAGATTTCCAAGGGCCAGCAGCCTGCCATTGTGGAGGATGACGATCTGCTCGGTGATTCGCTCTATCTCTTCCAGAATGTGGCTCGATATGAGAACAGTCTTTCCCTGAGCCCCAAGATCGCGAATCACACTCATGATGCTGGTTCGAGCGATGGGGTCGCAACCGTGCAGAGGTTCGTCGAGGATTATCAGGTCGGGGTCGTGGACGAGGGCGTGAGCGATTTTGACTCGCTGCCTCATGCCCTTGCTGTATTTGCCGATCTCCTTGTGTTGTACATCGGCCAGGCCGACGAAATCGAGGACATGCTCAGCACGAGAGCTGGCCTCATCTCTGGTCATGCCGTGCAGCCGAGCCAGCGTGGTGACGAAATCGTGCCCAGTCATCCAATCATACATCCTCTCAGTCTCTGCGACATAGCCGACTCTTCGGTAAGGAGCAGTACTGTCCCAAGGGTCGATTCCGAACAATCGAACGGAGCCACTGCTCGGTTTCAGTCGACCCATCAAGAGTTTGAACAGGGTCGATTTCCCAGCCCCATTCGGCCCTAGAATGCCGGTGACACCACCGTCGATGGCCAGCGAGACATCGTTGAGACCGATGACTTGCCCATACCACTTCGAGCATTGATCGATGAGAACCGCTGGTGTCTTGGAGGGTGAATTCATTCTCGAGTCACCTCCAACGAACTGACTCGATTTACCAGAATACCGATGCTGACTGCATTGAAAACCAGTATCGAGACGATCGAGAAGGCCAGTGGATGCGAATAATTCAGTGGAATCCCGACCAGCCATTGACCGACATGGGCCAAGGAGTCGTAGGGGCTGAAGATGTAGAGAATCGAGGTATCGAACTGCACGTCGACGAGCAGCGCGACCAATTTGGTACCGAATATAATCGCTAGGAAAGCTACCGCAGCGAAGAATCGGCTCTGGCTCACACTCGACAGGGCCATTCCTATCGAGGTATAGGTGATGACCAGCAGAATTCCTGCGACCAGTCCTCCGAGGAAGATTGGCAATGTGTCGATGAGGAAGGCCCATCCCTCGCCGCGGAAGACGATGGAAGTCGTGTAGTACAAGACATAGGAGAAGACGATGACGAAGCCGAGAACGACCGCGGCGCTGAGGTACTTCATCGCTGTGTAATCAATGCGAGTCACCGGTCGAGAGAAGTAGATCGCACTGGTGCCATTCTTACGGTCATCGGAGATCATCCCGCCGACGACGAGGGCTGTGAGAACAGGCCACATACAGAGATTCCGAGGGAAATATCCGAGCACCTGCCCCCAGAGATTGTAACGATTCACGCCCCACATTCGAGTCAGCCAATCGGATCCAGCTCCAGAGCCCGCGATGGTTGAAGAGAGGAATATCATGGCGATTGGAGTCAGCGAAGCGAGCATGATGACGACGATTGTAAGACGAACGAAGGGGTGGTAGTATCGATGTCCCTTCGACGTGAACAAACCGTAGACATGGTGCCGGAATATCGCATAATTCCTCACCCACCTCGGCCCTAATTCGCCATCCCACGGGCGGTAGATCTGCTCGAAGAGAATCCCTAGACTGGCGCGTTGTGCGACTACTGCAGATGCATCTTCATCGCCGTCTCCAGCGCCGAATGCCACCTCCATCCGAGTCTGACCACTGCCGAGGTCCATCTCGGACGAATCAGCCGCTTCAACCTCTGCGAATGGTGATTCACTGATTCCTCCCTCACCGCTGGATGAGCCTTCGCGTGGTTGCTCACTCATCCGGAATCACCACCGGTGTGCGCCGATGTCATCAGATCGGCTGTTCCTTTGACCTCGGAGCCAAGTTTCTCCATGATGAGCAGGAATATGTCTTCGAGATCTGGTTCGTACTCCCTCAATTCTCTGACTTGAACGCCGATCTCGGCAGCGACGGTCAGAATCCTTTGGATTGTATCTTCATCCTCGATTGTGACCCTCATGACTCGACCGAGCCTCCTCACCTTCAGACCGTCGTCGAGAAGGGCATCTTCCATTTTGCTGGCACCACCCCAGATGACAGCCTCTACCTCTCTCTCGATCTGTTGAGCGAGGTCGACAATCGAGCGATTGACGACGACTCGCCCCTTGTGGATCATCACTATCTGGTCGCAGACCTCTTGCACATCGTCCATCACATGACTAGACATCAGCACAGTGCCACCTCCATCCTTGACTGTTCGTTGCAGAGTCTCCAGCATGAACTGGCGAGCACGTTGATCCAAGCCATTCGTCGGCTCGTCGCAAATCAGAATCTCGGGATCGTGAACCAGTGCACAGGCCAGTTTGGTGGCTTGTTTCATGCCTGTGCTGAAAGTCTCAATCTTGCGGTAGCGTTGGTCGCGCAGGCCGACGTATTCGAGGACTTCATGAGCTCGTTGCATTGCAGCTGCCGGATTCATACCGCTCAATTCGCCTGAATATCGAACCTGATCGATAGCATTGAGATCGGGGTCGAGAGAATCATATTCCGGCATGTAACCTATTCGTGCTCGAATGAGGTCACCCTGGGTCCGGACATCGTAGCCGAGCACAGTGCCTTCACCCGAAGTCGTCGTGATCAAGCCGAGCAGGCACTTGAAGAGGGTCGATTTGCCTGCTCCATTCGGTCCAAGGATGCCAATCGCACCCCTCGGAAGGTCGAGATTGACATCGTCGAGGGCCATATGCGGACCGTACATCTTGCGCAGTTCACGGGTTTGAATGACGAATTCTTCGCTCAATCAATCACCGACCGCAAGCCCGACTCCCTAAGGGGAGTCGGCCCGAGGTGGTAATGACATCCACTTGAATGAATCCCCGGCGCTGCGCCGGTGGCATCAGTCACGGCGGGCGCCGTCTCTCACCTTCACTGCTATGCCCTTGTTGAAGAAGGCCATGTCGTCGGCGCTGGCGTTGGCGATACCGTGGGCGACGAGTTCGCCCGACTCATCGACGATGAGACATGGCTGGCCAATGATGACATGAGGATCAGCGCCAAGGATGTAGCCATGCATGACGTTGCGGCCTTGCCCGACGAAGGGAATGGCATCCTCCCGCAGCAGAATTCGAGGAATCCCTAGATGATCTCGAACCTCGACTGGGACTTCCTCAGTGAAACAAGTCGGAGTTCCGGGATTGAGTGCGTGGAGGCGCCGCGCACCAGCCAGAGTAAGTGAGAGGGCTCCGTCTGTCAGTCGCGGCGAGAACAGGTGCTCGTCATCGACGAAGACGTTGACCATGCGGTCTGTGCGTGAGCGCCGGCTGCTCATCCCCTCAGTCAGTCGGCAGGCGGCAGCCGGCTCGATTCCGCACAGCAGAGAGAGTTTATCGACGACTGCGCAGCGATCGATCCAGGCTCGAATCACATCTCGTTCGGCGCCGCCTTCGGTCTCGTCAGAAGAAGACTCACAGACATGCACTTCCATCGGGATGCCAGCCAATCCAAGATCCTCGATCCAAGCATCCATCTCAACCTCGGTCAGAACCAACTCCCATAGATCGTCCGGACCATCGATATGGCACCAAGGTGATACATCTTCGAGAGTGAAGGGAACTGGGCCCAGAGGAGTTGAGATCAAGATGATCGATGCTGCTTCCTCGGCAAGCGCCGAAATCGCATCGCCGAGCGCAGAATCACGCCACGGAGGCGCTGCACCGACCAATAGAACAACTCGCTTCGCAGAGCCATCTTCGCCGTTCCACCATGAACCGGGGCGTCTCCAACGCATCGCCAGAAGTGCGTTCAAATGAAGAATGTGAGGGCGGGAATCAATCTCCTCGCCGAAGACCTCGGAATTACCTCTGATCGGATTCGTCGAGGCGATATGCCGCAGAACCGTCTGTCCAACTGGCCCTTCATCTGGATCCACCATCTGCCCCAGCAACCAGAGGAAGGCATCACGCAATTGAGCCGAACAATGGCTGCGCTGTTCGGCTAGTCGCCAGATGGTCCCATTTCGAACCGCCTCACGACAGCGAGCGAGTTCTGCCTGTGTGATCTCGAGATTGTGGTGCGCGAGCAGAACCGAGCGCTCATCCTTGTCCATTGCTCGAACTTGAGCAGGAGTGTGAGGAAACAGAGTGGTCGAATGGACTGGCCATTCGGTGATCTCCGCCAATTTCACAGTACCATGAGGTGACAATAGCCTGTCGTCGCGGGCGAATAGAGCATAGGCAGCAGAATCGAAGAGGTCTGCGCCAAGAGCAATCGCCATCGGAAACAGAAGCGGGTGGCCACAACCGAAGAGATGGATCGGTCTGTCGGGCGGAATCGTCGAGCGGGCTGCAAGCATAATCTCAAACAATTCGCGATATCGCTGCTTCTCCATCAGTGGCACGATGCCGCCAATCGGATGAACTGCAAAACCTCGGAACTCACCTCTCGCTGCCCCCATCAACTCACCTGCCTGTGCTCGCAGATCATCGTGCAAACCACCTTGCACAGGCCCATTCAAGAGCAGATTCTCACCGGCCGACGCCAATGAATCCTCAGCTCTAGCGGCGGTTTCAGCTACTACATTCTCGAGTTCTTCGCGGCTCATATCGGGTCTTCCGAAAACATCGAGCATGGTTCCGATATCGACGCCGATGTCGCGCTGGAACTCGATGATCTCCTCGACTCCAACCTCCACATCTCCGTAAACATAGGATTGGAATGTCCCCGAATCAGTGACGATGACGCTGGGGAAGTCGAGCAGCGCATGAATACCGTCTGCCAGCGCTGGCTCGCGCAATTTCTCATGCTTCCAAGCAACATAGGAATTGGTGATCAGCGCATCGACGTGGTATTTCTCCCACATCTCACGCGGTTCGATCGTGCGGATATTCGGGTTGACTACCGGCAGCAGCATCGGCGTGTCCAGCACGCCGTGTCGAGTGTGCAGCCGGCCGAGCCGAGCCGCACCATCGCGAGCGACGACCTCGAACTTTCCGAGGTCCTGCTCGCGGCAGGGCTGAGGATCCTCGCGTGCACTCACAGCCTCGCTGCAAAGCAGCGTGGTCATCAAGCCTCGCTCGTGCGAGAGAGAACATCGAGAGTCACAATTCCATCGTCAAGCGATATTTCGACCTCGTCGCCTGAATTGATTTCGAGGGTCGGGTCGGCGTCGAATCCGTGAGCATAAGGAACGCCCAAGAGCGACGCAGCAGGAAGGGTCAGCGGGCAGACATCGCGGTTGATTATCGCCCGCGGACCCTTTCCGGTGTAGATCAATCCCATCAGAACGAAGGGTGCGACCGTCGAGCCAGAGCCCTTCGGATAGACCAGGATCGTGTCTTCAATCGCAACGCCATCGAGAGGGTGGCCAGGTTCTTCGATGACGCCGGAATCGCTGTTGACGTAGCCCAGATACGTGATTGGAACATCGGTCACCAACGCCTTGCCTCGAACACTCCAATTCGATTGACTGGGCAGCCCTTGACCCGCCAGACTCGTCTCTCCTCCGCGGTGTGTTTTATTCGATGCCAAGGGCTTCGCGCCCTTTCCTTCCATCACCGGTCTCGGGCCGGAGATTCGCTTCGGGTCGAAGGCGTTAGCGACGCATTCCTCGATTGGGGCAACACTTGTCGGCATGCGGTTGAGACCGCTCGTCAGGTAATGCTCTGCCTTGAGCGAATTCGTCAGAATGTGGTTGTAGCGATCGCGATTGTAGGGTGTCACCTCCGGGCATGTGTCTTTGAGCACCAGAACTCCTGCTTCCTCCAGCAAATCGACAGTTCCATCGGCTTCGAGAATCTCGTGATTTGTCGCACTGGTGAAGAGCCAGAGTCGGCGCTCGGGAATCCGCTTGCCCAATTCCATCCAGCCGCGCACAGCCGCGGCTGTCGCGCGCCCCTCGCCAACGCTGGCTTGTGGGCAGCCGATAACGACCAGATCGACCACCCCGGTCGGTGCCAAATCAGCGTACCGAGCGGCTAAATCCTCTTCGGCGAAAACCAATTCCCCCTCATATGACTCCACCTTTGGTGGGTCAGCTGTCAGGCCGCCGGCCCAAAGCATCGGACAGCCGTAATTCGCCGCCGCCGAGGTCAACGCCTTTCGCATCTCGAAACTCGCGGGCGTCGGCAGCCCCGTGATGTACGGCATCATCCCCCAAGGCAGGCTCCACTCAGGGCGAATCTGCTTGCCGATCCAATCGCCCAGAATCGACCAATCAGTCGCGTCATCCATCGCACATTCGACGCGAACCCGAATGTTCGGCACTCGATTCTGCGCCATGTGCAGACCCCAGAGTGGAGCCCATCCGGTGAGGGCGGTAGCAAGTGCGGATAGACCGGACTCACGGTTGGTGATGAGCGAGGTGTAGGAATTTGAGAAACAGACTGCATTCGACTCAGCCCACGAGCCGATCCCCTCGGTGATTTCGATGCCTCGATCATAGGGCGTACAAGACAAGGTCGCCTCGATCCCAAGTTCCGAATAGGCTTGCACTATCTCGAATTGATACTTCAGAAAATCAGGATAATCGATACCCATTTCTTCCATTTTCTCCCTGTCGCAACCGGCAGAATTGAGCGTCGTCGGAATCGCAACCACTCCCTGTGGGTCACCCGAAAGGTCTGAGAGGAATCTGCGAAGTCCATGTCCGCCGGTGATGACGCTGACTCCGGACACGTGGGCGTGCTCGCAGCGGGTGAACTCTTGCGCGCCCGCGGCTGCGGCCAGATCGACGACGAGGCGAGCAGCCTTCTGCTTGGTCTCACCGTGCTCACCGTCGAGCATCGCGTGCAGTTCTGTGGGGATGTCCACGATGAGTCCGCGCGCGCGACACTCCTTGAAGGCGACCCAGAACATCTCCGGATTCGTCGCTAACTTGAGATAGGCACGCGCCAGAGGCGTCGCTGTGGCCATCTTGCCCACTCCTTGGGATCTCGCGGTTCTGACATTGACCGTATCTCTCATCGCGGGAGTCATTCCATTGCAGCGAGCGATAGCGAACAGTGGTGCGCTGCTGCAGAGATTGACTGGCATAGCAGCGGGTGTTCTGATCGCTTCTGCCCTTCTTGTCGTGATTCCGGAGGGCTTCCACATCGCAGGCGAGGACAGCCAAGGACTGGCATTGGGCGGTGCTGTTCTTGCTGGTTTCATCTTCATGCTGATTCTCGAAGGGTCGGGTATTGGCCATGCCGTTCATGAGGAACACCATGACCACTCGCATTCACACGGTCACGATCATGTCCACCACCCGAATAACTCTTTGATGGTGATAATCGGTTTGACGATACACGCCGCGACCGATGGACTGGTCATCGGCGCGGCGGTATCGAGTGCCAGCAGCGGCGTCACGATGCTGGTTCTGCTCGCCGTGCTGGCGCACAAATTCCCAACGGCATTCAGCGTTGGGGCCTTCAGCCTGCACGAGCGTGGTGAGGCGAAATCAGCGTTTCGAGATGTGCTCGTTTTCTCTTTGGCGACTCCGGTCATGATCATCCTTGCCTACACTTTGATGCAAGACTTCGATGCGCACCTGCTCGGCCTCGTGATGCTCTTCAGCGGCGGCACTTTCCTCTATGTCGCGACCGTCGATGTGCTTCCTGATATCCACAATCCGGATACTGGTCGGGCGGCGCTGCTCAACGTGCTGCTCGGCGCTGTGATGATGCTGGGAATCATCCTCTTCGCAGGCGATCTCGGCCTTCACTGAGAGCGCTGCCGCTGAGCTTCGATGGCCACCGCGCTGAGCGGTGCTTGAAGATTGAAAGAGGGGACGAATCCCGTCATCGGGATTCGAACGATTTCGTCGGCTAATGCCATAACTTCGGCTGAGATGCCACTTCTCTCACCGCCGACGATGATGATGACGTCACCTGTCAAATCAACCTCCCACGGCGCCGATGTGCCGATGTCTTCGAGGGCGACGATCAGGAAACCTGCAGCTTTGGCTGCGGTGATTGTCTCAACCGCTCCCATCCAGAAAACAGGAAGAAATCTGTGAGCCTTCATCGAAGCGCGCTTAGCCGCGCTTCGCTCGGAATTGTTGAGTTCTCCATCGATGATTACAGCGTCTGCTCCTGACACCTCTGCAGTGCGTATGCAGAAGCCGATGTTCACAGGGTATTTCGCTCCATCAAGAAGCCATATCAAGCCGCCCTTCGCGAGCACTTCTTCAATGGTTGCTGAAGGCTCACGCCCCACCAATGCGAGGACATCCGGAGCGCCATCCGCATTGTCTCTGGCCATACGCCAGAGGTCGTTCTCCGACCCCTCCGTTACTCGGATGTTCATCGCTTGGGCACGTTTGACCAATGCGTCGACATCAGGGTTAGAGTGATCTCGACGAACCAGTATCAGAGAGATATCCTCACCGACATCCATCGCTGCTGAGATCTCGGACAGTCCACAGCGCTGCATCGACAATCGCTTCACCTCAGAGAAGACTCTGCCTCTTGAAGACCGGAATCGGATTCATCTTGTGCGCATTTTCTTGGTTGAATCGCCGATAGATCTGCATGACTTGGTGCTGCCTCTCGCTCAGTTCCCCTGCCGATGGATCATCGATCTCCGCCATTGCCCACTCCAACTCCGCGTACGTCGCCCCCAGTTGCTCCTCATCAGTACGGCCGTCGTTCCACAGACCGTCCGTCGGGGCTGCAGAACGAATCTCCTCGATGATACCCAGAGACTCAGCCAGAGCTTTGACCTCAGTCTTGTAGAGGTCGGCGAGGGGGGAGATATCGACTCCACCATCGCCGTACTTGGTGAAGAAGCCAACACCGAAGTCCTCGACCTTGTTGCCGGTTCCGACAACGATTCCGTTGGTCGAGGCTGCTATCGCGTAGAGAGTAATCATTCGCAGCCGCGCTCTCGAATTGGCCATAGCGAGATCGGAGAGCCCCTCGTCCCGCAACTCCTGCATCAGCGAATCGAAGGTTCCAGAGAGGTCTACCAAACGGCTCTCGACGTTGTCCCAGTCTGACTTCAGCCAGTCAATCTGCCGATTCGACAAGTCGTATTGATCCGGCGCCTGATGGATTGGCAAGTTGAGGACTATCGTGTGCAGCCCGGTCTTTGCGCAAAGGGTCGAGGTCACAGCCGAATCGATGCCTCCGGAGACGCCTACGACCAGCGTCGAGATCCCGGCCCTTTCGGCATAGTCACGAATCCAGGCTGAGATCTCGTCGCCGAGCTCCAGCCCTGAGGATGTGGTGACCTCGCCCATGAATCACTCAGAGCGTCGCACCCATTCAACCTTGCCGAAGAGCATTCCAGCGGCTATCGCCACGAGCGCGAGTGAGCCTGATGAAAATCCGCCAAACGCGCTCGACACAGCCATTGTCGAGAAACCAGCAACGCCATCGAGAGGCGGAACCTCGACCACCCAGATATCGGAATTCCCAGCCCGGTCCGAATGGAATGCGATGAAGCGACCGTCAGCCGACCAAGTAGGATGAGCATCCATCGCTGCATGCGAAGTGAGGCGCTGCATTGCGCCATTCTGGAGGGATAGAATCCACAGATCGCCGTTTTCGTCGCGTATCGAATTGTAGACGATGTGCGCCCCATCAGGAGCCCATCCAGGGTATCCATCAGGGTACTCATCGAAGGTGATTTTCGTCGTCTCGCCGCCATTCGCGCCGACCAACCAGAGGTCATTGTTACCACCCTCATCGGACTCGTAAACGATCATCTCACCGTCGAACGACCACCTCCCACAGTGCTCTCTTGCCGGTGTGCCGACGAGTTTCTCCGGAGAGCCTGCGGGTTCTCCGATTGCGTTCACTGTGACCTTCCAGAGGTCCATCGTACCATCTCTATTCGAGTAGAAGATGATAGAATTCCCGTCGGGCGACCAGCGGCCGGAATCATCGAATGCTGGGTCGGCGGTGACTTGGATCGTCTCGCCGCTCTCGACGTCGGCGGTGAAGATGTCCATCTGCCGGCTGCCATCGTCGGAGTAAACCCAGGAATTGAAGACGACATGGGTTCCAGTGGGGGACAAATGCGGATATCCGTGATATTCGCGCTCGGTCGGAATCTGAGTCGGAGTGCCGCCCTCGCGCGGGATGGTGTAGATCTCGAAGAGGCCGATCTCAAGGCCTCTGGCGGACTTGAAAACCAGCATATCGCCTATCGAATTCCACTCGGGCTGAATGTCCTCGGCCGCATCGTCGGTCATCTGCCGCGGGTATAGGGCGGTCACCGTCGCTGTTCGGCTTGTGACACCCTCGGCGCGCGCGAATATCTCAAGTTCAACCGGCGCGCCTGAGCCATCGTCGTATCCGTTGAGGTCGATCTCGAAGGTGTGTTCAGTCCCTGAAGCGGTATCTGAGCCCTTGATCTCGCCGTTGATGACGATTACGAGCGTCGTGTCCTGAGCATATCCAGTGGTTTTGACCTCTACCGTCAATGTGCTCTCTACCCAGTCGCCCTCAACAGGAGAAATCAATTCGACCATGAGGTCACCATCCACCGCCGAACCGCCGAGATTCAGAAGCTGTTGATTCGAGACCAGAACCAGAAGCAGAGCGACAATCACCGCGACGATGATGGCCGAGAGACCTGCTTCTCGCATGTTTGATTCAAACCTGCTTCAGCAAATCAAGATTGCCTGATAGTATCAGTGGCAAGCCACACCGAACTTCTTCAGCCGCCAGTAGTTGTACGGCCACGGCGTCAGGAAGCCGACGATGAGCATCGGCGGGATGACCCACCAAGTCATGCCCATACCGCCGGTCAACAGCCAGTCGGTCGCTTCCATCGCGATTTCCATCCCCAGCATCGAGATGAAGCTCATCCCGAACGCGGTCGAGAGCGCGTTGGAGAAATCCATCTGCCCGCGCATCAGCAGCACAGTCTCAAGCGTGACGCTGGTCGCAAGCCCGTTGATGAGCGGCAGCACCACTAGGAACCAGAACAGCGTCGTGCCGACCGCCACTTCAAGCGGCCAGCCAGCATACTGGTAGTAGCCGAGCGTCGCGAACTCGCCGATGGAGCAGCCGATCAGGCACCATTTGGTGTTGTTCGCCGCCTGCCGCCAGGTCGCGCCGTCACCCCAACTATATTCCTCAACTTGACCATCGACGGTGTATCCAGTACCAAGAACTGCGGCAACCATCGAATTTCGTTCGACTCCGCTGTGCTCGACGACCGCCGATCCAGCCTCGTGCGAGACAGCGGCCGAAATCACTCCGTCCAGCTCCTCCAGAGCCGAGCGCACGCGACCGGCACAGCCATCGCAGGTCATTCCGCCGACATCGAGCCGAATCGCCTCAGTCATCGAGCCGATGCCATCGCTGGCCCGCTTTGAAACCTTGCAAACACTGACGCTCGCCCTTTGGGCGACCCCCTCAACTTCAAGACAAGACCGCAGGTCGCCCGCCCGATGGCAGTACCCAAGAGCGTGGGCGACCTCGATCCAGTCGCTCTCGAAACAGCCATGATGCAGACCTGGAGCGATGAGAAGACCTTCGCTACCAGCATCGAGGCGCGCCGCGGCGACGCCTCTCCCTTCACCTTCCTCGAAGGCCCACCGACGGCGAACGGCAAACCAGGGATCCACCATGTGATATCCCGCCTGTTCAAGGATCTGGTCTGCCGCTGGAAGACGATGGAAGGCCACATTGTGGAGCGTAAGGGAGGCTGGGACACGCACGGTTTACCGGTTGAGATCGAAGTGCAGAAGAAACTGGATCTGATGAGCAACGAAGCCATCGAAGCCTATGGCATGGAAGCCTTCAACCAAAAGTGCAAGGAGAGCGTCTGGACTTACGAAGCAGCATGGCGCGAGATGACCGAGCGCATGGGATTCTGGCTCGACATGGACGATCCTTACGTGACGTTGCACGACGATTACATCGAATCCGCGTGGTGGTCGCTGAAACAGATGTTCGACAAAGGACTTCTCTTCCGAGGCCACAAAGTACTGCCTTATTGCCCCCAGACTGGAACCAGTTACTCCAGCCACGAGGTCGCTCAGGGCTACAAGGAAGTGGCTGAACCTGCGGTTTTCATCAAATTCAAGCTCGCCGATGACGACGCCAGCGTGCTCGCTTGGACGACCACTCCGTGGACCTTGCCCGGCAATGTCGGATTGGCCGTCGGACCCGATGTGACATATTGCCGAGTTCGAGTCACCGAGGCGCCGAGTGGTGCTTGGGAAGGGCGCGGTGGTGCTGTTGTCGGCGAGGAGTTAATCCTCGCCAAAGACCTGCTCAGCGCTGTGCTGCGGCATCAGGTCGAGGTGGTCGACGAGTTCACCGGATCTGAGCTCGTCGGCAAGGCATACAAGCCACTTTTTCCCGACGCCATCGACGGCTCCGCGCATTCTGCAGCGTGGACCGTCGTCGGCGCCGATTTCGTCACCACGAGCGACGGCACTGGCGTTGTTCACACGGCCGTGATGTACGGTGAGGATGACTACAATCTGGGTATGAAAGAAGGATTGCCAGCGCAGCATACCGTCGGCATAGATGGCAGTTTCATCTCCGGAACACATCGATTGCTGGATGGTCGCTACGTCAAGGATTGTGACGAGGACATCATCGATCTTCTGAGCGACGAGAACAAACTCTACCGAGAGCACATCTACACTCACGACTACCCACATTGCTGGCGCACCGACCATCCTCTGCTCTACTACGCGATGGACAGTTGGTTCGTGCGCATGACGGCGGTCAAGGAGCAGATCATGCTGCACAACTCTGAGGTCGAATGGGCGCCTGATTGGACCGGCAGCAAGCGCATGGGCGAGTGGCTTTCCAACATCAAGGATTGGGCCATCAGCCGCACGCGCTACTGGGGCACGCCGATTCCGGTCTGGATCTGTGCAGATTGTGGCCACGAGCACTGCGTCGGCAGCATCGCTGAGATGTTGGAGATGAAGACTGATGATTCGCCGACTCCGCCAGAACTGCATCGCCCTTATGTCGACGATGTCAAGTTGCACTGTCCGCAGAGTGACTGCTCAGGAGAGATGCTTCGCGAGCCCTATGTGATGGATTGCTGGTTCGATTCAGGCTGTGCTTCCTTTGCGCAGTGGCATCATCCGTTCGAGAATTCGGAGGATTTCGACGCCTCATTCCCAGTCGATTACATCTGCGAGGCGGTCGACCAGACTCGCGGCTGGTTCTACTCGCTGCTGGCTATCGGAACCACGGTTTTCGACAGCATCACCTACCGTCGCTGCCTGTCGTTGGGTCATATTCTCGATAAAGACGGCAAGAAGATGAGCAAATCACGCGGCAATGTCGTGAACCCTTGGGACCACTTCGACAAGGAGGGTTCGGATTCGATTCGCTGGTACATGCTGACCCAGAGCGCGCCGTGGACGCCGACCAATTTCGACCCCATGGGGGTTCGCGAATCCTACGCCAAGATGTTCCTCACCCTGTGGAATGTCCACCGCTTCCATTCGGACTACGCTGCACTGGATGGTTTTGATGCGGATGATGAGGCGGGCTATGTTGCGGTTGGGAATCGCAGCCCGCTCGACCGTTGGATCCTGTCACGATTGAATACGGTCGCGAATGGTTATCACGAGCATTTTGTGGCCTGGGATTTCCACAAGGGCGGGCGGGAGTTGGAGGCTTTCGTCGTCAATGATCTGTCGAATTGGTACGTTCGACGGAGTCGACGCAGGCTTTGGGATGAGGCTGATTCCAGCGATAAGCGGGCCTGCCAGCACACTCTGCACGAGGTTCTCGTGACGGTTTGCAGGTTGATGGCGCCGGTCGCTCCTTTCATGTCTGAGCGGATTCACCGAGACTTGACTGGGGCATCGGTTCACCTCGCTGATTGGCCGGTTGGTTCTGAATTGGTCGATGCGAATCTGCCGCCTCTGGATTATGGGCTCGAGCAGGAGATGGCACTTGTGCGCACGCTTGCCGAGAGTGGTCGGCGGGTTCGTGTTGAGGCGGGGCGACGGCAGCGTTTGCCTTGTCGGGCCGGTTGGATCGTCGGCGGGCCCGACATCTCGAGATTCCACGATTTACTGGCTGAGGAATTGAATGTCGAGTCGCTGACCACCGAGGATGACCTTGAGCGCTTCCAGCGAGTGGTCATCGAGCCGAACCGCAAAGCTCTGGGACGAAAATGCAGGCAGGATCTGCCCGCGGTGCTGGCGTTGCTGGCAGAGGCTGAGCCCGACAACATCCTGCTTGAGATCGATGCCGGCATCTGCCTCATCGAAGGCTACGACATCACTCTTGACGACATCGAAACGCGTCGTGTCGAGAAGGATGGTTTCGCCGCCGCCACAATCTCAGACGAGAATGTCGGCGATGTCTCGCTGGTTCTCGATATGAGTCTCGACGAAGACTTGCTCTCGAAGGGCTTGGCTCGGGACATCATCAGGCGGGTGCAGGCTGAGCGAAAGGCGCTCGACCTCGATGTCGAGGCGACTATCGGACTCTCGGTCTGGGTCAGCGGGCTCGACCTCGCCTCCACAGATTGGGCGCACGTGCAGACGGAGGTGCGCGCCGGAAGTGCTGCACTCAACGAGGGCGCTGCGGATGCGGCGGCCAACTCTTTCGAGGTCGATGATGTGAC